>Ga0182014_10001492_pt1 | contig 31123 bp, 12 predicted proteins | sample 612S2DmetaG_FD_120489 | JGI IMG/M metagenome (GOLD analysis project Ga0182014, IMG submission 120489) | Permafrost microbial communities from Stordalen Mire, Sweden - 612S2D metaG | ecosystem: Environmental > Terrestrial > Soil > Wetlands > Permafrost | place: Sweden: Stordalen | collected... | reverse complement strand
GCCCGTCCTGCCTGGCTGAAGAGATTGGTAACCAGCGTGGTATCAGTCCTGCTGGCAGCCAGCGGCTGTGGGTTCAACGGCACAAAGGCGGAGTGCTGCCCGGCGGCGGTATTGAAAGCCAGTTGGCCGACTTGCCTCGGGCCAGTGATGCTTTGGCCGGATCGCGTCGCCAGATGTAGGATGAAGGTGGTGGCTCCCTGCGGCGTCACCGTCGCCGAGGCCGGTTCCAATTCCGGCGCCAGTCCTTCCCAAGCGAGGTTCGTCAGGCTGTTAGCGGGCAAGTCCAGCGCAAAGCTGACCTCGGCGAGGTTGGCGCTCGAATTGAATTCGACGGGCACATTGGTAGCTTGTCCGGATTGCACCGACACGGAACCGAGGCTCACCGTCAGGAAATCGGTGCGCATGGAATCCCGGTTGCCCGCGGCAGCAACAAGATTCGCGCTGAAGGTAAGTGAAAAGTCCACCCTCGTGTCGAGCCGGCCATAGAGGCCCAGGACATCGGCGGTGAACGTCTGCGACCCGGGCGCGCTGAAGTTACCGCCCCCGCCCAACAGGAACAGTTCGCTCGCATTGAAAAAGATCTGGTTGGTGCCGGCGCCGTCGCCTATCACCCCGGCCAGGCAATAGGAGGCATTGGCGTTGGAGAGCGTCACGATCCGCCCGTAACTATCGAATCCCGGAACGTCGAGCACGAGCAGTTCGTCATCAACCACGAATGAGTTCTCCTTTTCCGTCGTCACGCCCGGCAACGGGCCGGAGGCCGGATAGACAACTGGATTGGAACCCGGCTGCGAGCAAGACAAGCGATAATAGTAAGTAGTCTCCGCCCGACAGCCGCTCACGCGAATCATTACATAGCCCAGGCTCTGGGTCTTCCGCTGCAAGGCCATCTGGTTTTGGCGCCGGTCGTAGCCGGCAGCCAGCTCGGGGTTGCCAGTGCGCAGCGGGAAAGCTTCGACGCCTAACTGGCCCGACAGGTTCGTGATCCCGGCCGCGTCCGCATAGACGGCAATGGACGGCGTGGAATTGAACGCGCGCCAGAGAATGCTGAAGCTGGTCGGGGTGACATTAACCGGCAGGACGTTGGTGATGATGGCCCCTCCCGCCGCCTGGGCGGAGGCCCAGATTAGCGCGGCGGCCAAAGACAAGAATTGTATTGGTTTTCCGAGCATAGTCTCACCTGTTGGTTATGGACCGGGAAGGAGCGAACCCCGGGGGTGGGGAAATTGCCCCCGTGGTGCGGCTCAGCCCCGGCCGGCCCTTGCGCGCGAGGATTTCTTCGCCGCCGACGAGGATGGCAAAACGCTGGATGCCGTTGGCTTTAAGCGCGCGCGCCATTTGTTGCGCAGCGCCGTTGCCGCTGTCAATCAACACCAGCAGCGGCGGCTTGGAAGTGGCGACGGTGGATAACATGGCTGTTCTCGGCGTCACCGCCTCAAACGGCGAGCGCGTGATGCGGGCGTTGGGGAACTCCGCGTGGAGGTCCGTCAAAGCGGGAGAGGCAGCCGCAGCCAGGGCGTTGGGTGAAGCGGCCGCAGAGCGGGTTTCGCGCAAATCCACCAGCACGAGATCTTCGAGCGGCGCGCGCTTGAGACGCTCATAAGTAATCATCGGAAGTTCCTCCGAATTCAGGCCCCGCGGCCGAGTGGTCGGGGACTGCGCCGATTCCCAGACAGCAAAGCCGCCCTCAAGCACGTCAGCAGCAATCCCTGCTTTCTTATTGAGCGCTGCGGCGGCGGCTGAGGCCGTGTCCTGGCCGAGCCCGTCATCATAGACCACGACGCGGCCCAGCGGCGGCAGTTGTTTGAGCGGAACGACGGAGGCGGGCACGTTGATGGCGTTGGGTATGTGGCCCTGTTTGAAAAGCGCGGTAGGCCGCACGTCGATAAGCGTCAGCTTCTCTCCGGCGCTGAGCTTCTGCTGCACTTCGGTGGGCGAAATCGCCCGCACCGTCATGCCCAGCCCAAGCGCGGCGCAACTCAGCCATCGGCAAATCAGGAAAGTGTACTTGTTCATTGCGGCATAAAACTGTTGATGGGATTCACCAAATCAAGCATCAGCACTGCGACGCGTGGAATCTGGAAATCGCTGCCGGCGAGCCGGCTATCGATAACTTCCGCCACGACCCACTGGCCTGATTCGGAGTCGAGCATGCGGACGGCGCGCGCGTTGGCCAAACCGAGTTGGTTGAGGAGTTGAAAGGCCGAATACTGGCTCGGGAAACCGGCGTAGCTTAACACGTTGGCGCCTGCTGCCAGGTCCATTGGACCGGGGCTGTTGAGTCCCAGGTCCACCACTTGCGAGCCGGCGAACTTAATCCACAGGAAGCTGCCCGGGCTCAGCGTGAAATTCGGCCCCGTTGGCGCTCCGTTGGCCCAGGAGACGGTCTCGCTCGCCACCTGGGGCACCAGCGACGCGTAATGCGTAATCTCCTGCACGCCTGCCTGCGCATGCCAAAGCGTCAGCAGCGCGTAAGCATTCTGCTGGTAGGCCGCCATGGCGTCGGTCACCACCACGGTGTTGCGGTTCTGGAAGACCGCCTGCAACGATGGCACATCCGCAGCCAGGACCCTCGAGAGATTATTGGCCGTATCCAGCCAGACCACTTTCCCGTTTGCCAGCGCCGGCCGATCCTTGAGCGTCACGGTGCGGGTCAGCGGCACCGCGCGAAGGCTGGGTAGGTGAATAAGCCGCGCATTAGCCGTCAGCGGTCCCAGCGAGTCCTCGAGGCAAACCAACCACGGCCCGTCCAGGAACGGGCGGGTCTCATTCTCGGGCGTGGTGGTAATACGCACCTCGGACTGGCGCAACAGGTCGAAGCCGTAAAGGTCCACTTCGGTATTGCGCGTGTCCTGCCAGACAATCCAGTTGTTGAAGATCGCCGGATGATATTGCCCAAAAGTATTGGTTGTGATGCGCTGGCGTGCGCCGGTTTCCAGATTGGCGAAGTAGATCTCGCCGGGCCCGACATCGCGCCAGTCTTGCCAGACCACTCGTCCGGCCTGGACTTCAGGGTCGAGTTGGTCCTGCGTCGAGACCCACACGAGGAAACTCTGTCCGTTCTCCAGGTTGGTGGCAAACAACTGCCAAGGCGCGGTGGTATTCCCCGCAGCCCGGGTTTGCCAGACCACCCATGGCCAGTCAATAGCTGGGTTGACCTCATCCGTGTTCATCGTTGCCGTTAACGCCCGGGCCGCCGAACCGCCGGCCAGGTCCTTGAGGAAAATGTCCCAGTTGCCGTTGTTCTGCCGGCCTTGCCAAACCACATAACGCCCGTCGGTTCGAGGGTTCTCCTGCCCGAGTGGCGTGTCGGTCACTTGCACCACCGGGACATTGGTCGCGAGGTCCTGGGCGTAAATCTCGTAGTTCCCGTCACTCTGGTCCTGCCACACAGCCCAACGCCCCCGCGCATCCGGGTTCTTCGGCCCGCGGGTTTCGTCCGCCAGCACGCCGGCGTCGCCGGAAAGGCTGCCTATTTGCACTAACCGGGTAGCGAAATTAGTTCGGCCCAACTGGTCCTGCAACGCCAGGCGGACGGTGTACCACCCGGGCGGCATCGCCGCGCCACCATCGCTGCGGCCATCCCAAGCAAACGTCTGCGGAGTGGAACCGATGTTCGTAAGGCTCAGGCTGAGGACCACCACCAAACCTGGCTGGGCGTAGCCAAAGAGCGGATCAAAAGTCCAACTGACCGTGGTCGGCGAGTTGGTCGGCTGATAGACGCCGTTGGTCTTGCCGAGGACGGCGAGGTTCAGCGCCTGCGCCGACGCGGAATCAATGGAGAGGGTTAGCACTCCCGGCGCGGCGGCTTCAGGCCGGTAATAGCCGGAGTTGGTCGTCCAGCGGTAGGCGGTCACCCCCGCCCCGCCGACATTCAGCGTCGCCAACCGGGAGCGGGTCGGGGTGGGTGGAGCGCCGGTAACGCGGGTGGGGGGAGCAGCCGGGTCCACCACCCAGCTCACCGTCACCGCATTCGACACGTCGAGATAGGCACCGTATTGCGAGCGGCCCAGGATTAATACGGTATAGAAACCCCCGGCCAAACCGGAGAGGCTGATGGGCTGGCTCACCGGTCTTTCGACGCTCAAGGCAGCGCCATTGAGGCTGTAAACATAGTAATCCACATAATCGCCGCCGACAGTGAGCGAAGCGCCGGTATCCGTGGTGGGCGAGGAAGGCACCCCCGCCACGGTGGCCCAGCCAACCACACCCTGAAGCACATCAATCCTGGCATCGACCTGGCTCGGCTCGCCCAGCGCCGTGAACGTCAGCGGCGCATTCAACGGTCGCACCGACAGGGCGTCGCCGGCGACGAACATCGGCTGGCCGGGCGAGCTGACACTAGCGAAATCCAGCGCTCCACTGCCCGAAACCACCACTACGTTGGTGTTGTTGGCCTCGCGGTTGGAGGAGAGATCGGTCGAGTAGAACACAATCGGATACTCGCCCGGACTGGTGAGCGAGAACGGCAACGCCGGCAGGAATGGGCCGTTGGTGACGCTATAGAACATGTTCACTGGGCTATCATCCACAGCTGTGAAATAGATCTGGGTGTCGGGTGTAATGTAGTACTTGCTACCGCTTTGGATGACTGGACCGGCAAAGCGCATCGTGGTGACCGGCGGGTTGGTATCGCTGAGGGTCGGGGCATAAGTGACGGCATAGGTGTAACTATTGAGCGCGACCAGGTCGAAAAGGTTCAGGTAGGTGTTCTTAACGTTGGTTCCGGGCATGTAGCGGATGTTGGTCCAATAATTGTTCGTATTGAGAACCTTTCCATCGGAGCGGATGACGCTGGCAATCCGCAGCTTCGCCTGGCCCGGGTCGGTGAGCCGGATATAGCCCCAGCCCGGCTTGTCGGCCGTCAGGTTGACCTGGAAGCTGCCGCCCGAACCGGCCGAGCCGATCACCGCGGCGTTGGTCAGCAAGTTAACCGGGAGGATGTCTCCTTCGCTCTCGAAGAGCGCCGTCGGGATGACCTCCGTGTCATTGGTGTTGATGTCGGCGAGGAAGTCCTTGATGGCATCGCGGCCCGGCTGATCATCGAGCACTTCGTGGGCGATGAAATAGGCATTCATCGACAGGATGTCAGAAGTGTCCTGGCCGCCCAACTCCGAGGCATGCGTGTAGGAAGCCTTGAACTCAACAAACTCGCCTGAGAGCGAGGTGATCATGTCCCAGGCGCCCTTGCGCGTCTGGCCGGGCAGTATGTCGCCCAGGTTCACATTCAGATTCGCCGTCTCCAGGGGCGAATCGTTTACGCGCGCCCCGAGCAGTTGTGCGACCAACAACAGGTTGTTCGTCGCCGCTACGATTTTGGGCTGTTGGGAGTTGATGTTGACGCTATGGGCAATGCCATAACCGGCATTCTTCACCAGCACACCCAGGGTGAACGGCACCGGGCTTTCCACCTCGGGCGTGAATGGATCGTCGCCCTGCACGTCGCGAGGCTGAAAGTAGGTGATTTGGAGCTGCGGTTCCGGCTTGACGTAAATCTGCGCCGGCACTGCCAGCATTACATCCACCGGGAGATCGGCGCCCCGCAGCTTGGCGGCGAGCCGGCAGCCGACCTGGTAGCGGATGCCGTCGGGCGACGTGCCGCCCGCCGTAATCTTTGGGATGATAAACCAATGGATAGTGGCAGTGGTCGTGGGCGCGATGACACCGTCGCCGTTGACCGAGTTGATGTTCTCGAAGGTGGGCGTCTGGACGAAAAACAGGGAGGAAGCGTCATTGGGCGTGGAGTTAGTGGTCAGTGCCGGATTCTCGAAGGTGAGAGCGGCGGAAAAATCGGTGAGCGGGTCGGTGCCGTCGTTATTCGAGACCTCGAGGCGGGCATCGAAGCCGATGCGTTCAAGCGTGAGCTGCTGTTGGATGACAATCTTCACGTTGGCGCAAAGGCCCTGCTGTTGTTGCTGACCGAGGACCATCGCGGGCCCGAGCAGCAGCGCCAGCAAGACCACGGCGGAGCAAGGCCGGGAATTCGCACCGACCGGAGATTGGACTGAAATGAATTCGCGCATGGGAGTCTTCTGGTTTAGGGGCTACCGGTGTCGTAGTCGGGCGTGTCCTCGCAATTCTGGCCGTTCACCTGGAAGTCCTGGAGGGTCGCTTGCGGAACACCCGTCGGATTGACGGTGACGCTCTGGTTGTAATACATCGTCATCACGCACGATAGGTAATTCACCGGGATGGCCAGGAGCTTGCCCGGGTCGGCAATATTTCCTACTTTCTTGCCGAACCCGACGGCGTCCTGGGTGATCTTATAAGCCATCGGGGCGACAGCGACGATAGCCAGCAGGGTGTTGTCTTTGATGCACCGGCCCTTGGCCTGGGCGAGTGCCGCGATGCCGCCTATGAAACCTGCGTACATATCACTACTGCCGATGCCTGGTATTTTTGGCGCGCAAGCCGACCACGGGTTGGCTGGCCCTCCCTGTTGCCCGGGCGCGGTGGAACCGTTGTAGGTGAAGGTCATCGGAATATCAACCGATTGCTGCGGCAACAACACCGGCACGTAAGTGATGAGCGGCGCCAGAGTCGCCCGGTCGTCCTGCTGGCCGGAGATCGTCAGGTCCTGCATCTGGATCAGGCCCTCATTTTTGGCGGTAAGAATGTAGGTGGCCTGAAAACCAGGCCCGACATTATCGAAGGCCTGGAACGAGGGCGTTAGCACCAGGACCGGCACCGGCACATGCGTTTCGAAGGTCTGCTCAATGGTGATTTCATACTGGTCGGTATAAGGCACGGGGGTCACCGAGAAGTTGATCGTGACAACGCTCTCGTTGAGGCGGGTGCTGACGTTGACCGTCTGATCCGCCGTCACCGTCACGACGCCTACATTCGGCGAGTGGCCGGCAGCGCCGACCTGCCACGACCAGTCACCCTCCTGCAAGTTGGTAACGGTCACCAGGCCGTTGATGTCAGTTTCCACCGGTGGCAATTCCGCTTGCAAGGCGGTGTTGCGCAGGCGCACCGTCGCGTTGGGCACATCCAGGCCAAGGATATCGTCCACGTAAAACTGCACCGCGCCTTGGTTGGCCGAAGTCACCCGGGCATAAAGGTTCACGTCGAAAGTCCCCGCGGCATTAGTACCCGTGATCGTCAAATGGTCCTGGCAGGAGCCGAGCGGGGCGTTCGTTGGCGGTGTAAAGACTACCGTGAAAGTGTTGGACTGGCCAACCGGCAGGTCCGGCAAGGGAACGGTGCCGTCCGGCGCCTGGGGCAGGTTGAGCACCATCCAGGTAATGTTGGTCGGCGGGAGGATCGCGACGCCCTTGAGGTCCTTCAATCCGCCGTTCATGATCGTCACCTGCCGGCTCAGCAAGCCGCCCCGATCCACACTGACCTCGACATAACCCACGTCGGGTTGCACCACCGTCACCACCGGCACAGCCGGCAGCAAAGTGATGTTCGCGGTGAAAGTAACCGAGGCGCCTTCGACCGAAGTAAGCGTGTACACGCCGACCGCACTGTCTGGCGCATCCGCGTCTGCCGCCAGTTGCAACGTCACGCTCTGCTGCTGTCCCGCTGCCAGCACGAAGCCAGGGACAAGCAGGGCCGTGCCGTGGAGCTTGGTAGTCGGCACCTGGTTAGTGCCCTGCACTTGATAGGCCTGGAAGCCGACCGTGAAGCCGGTCAGCGGGATGTCGCCCGGGTTAATGAGGGCGATGTTAAAAGGCAGCGTGTCGTTCTTCGACGAGCGCACGTCACCGCCCTGGGGCGTCGCATAGACCCGGTAAATGGTGACCTGGGCCTGGTTAAGCTGGTCATAGACATCCGGGTGAGCTGCCCACAGGGTCAAGGAACCAGCCAGACCAGGCGTCACATTGTAGGTGTAAGCATAGCTGCCGGAAGCGTCCGTGGTGACGTTGTAGTACCAATAAGCGCCACGGGTGGCAAAGCCGATCTTCAGCGCCACGTTGGGAACCGGCAGACCCGTGATGCGGTCAAGGGCCTGGCCGGTAATGACAACCGGCTGGTCATTGCTATAAAGTTGCTGGGCCGTCTGGGCCGTCCCGTAGTAAGGCGTTTGCGACAGGCTCGACTGCATGCTGCCCAGGAGCGGCCCGGAGGCCTGCTGGCCGCTGGGGCTGGCCCGGTCGTAAATCGTGCCGACCACAGCCAGGAAGGTCACCACGTTGCTGCCCAGCGCCTCCGGCACCAGCACGTTGGGCACCGTCAGGCTGGTCGAGCCGCCCGGCGGCACCACCAGGTAGCCCACGTCCCCGTAGAAGAGCACCCCCGACGGCGTGCCGTTGAACGGCGTGCGGCTGACCTCCTGGCCCTGAGGATTGAGGACCGACATATAAAGGTCTCCCGGCTGCGCCCCGTTGCCTCGCGTGGTGGCGAAATACATCGGCGCATAGCCGCGGTTATACACCCGGACATTGAACGCCGTCAGCCCGCCCGCCAGCGGCAATTGGTTGGCGCTGACATCCACCATCCCTCCCGACGACTGCACGGACGGCAACGCAAAGGTCTTCTGGTAAATCACGCTACTGCCCTGGTCATCCGTTTGTTGCGCCGCCTGCACCTGGACGGACTGTGCGACCGTATTCGAAGAACACGGCACGGTGAGCTCAAGGGTATAGCCCTGGCCCGCTCCCACCACACTGTTGATTGGGGTGACCAGGGTCAATGGGCTGGAGCCGTTGAGCGTACGCTGCACTTGCACCTGGCCCAGCGGCAGCGAAGCCGGCGCGGCCAGGTTGGAGACGCTGACGACATAATCGTCAAAGTAGCTGAGCGTCGGCGGCCCGCTGGTCGTTCCGCCCGCCGCATTGACCAGCAGGCCCAGATTGACGGGATAGACGGTCGCCGAACGAGCGGCGCTTTCGGCGTTTGTCCCATTGAGGGCAGTGATGGCATAGGTAACCGCAGCCCCGCTGAGCGGCAACAAATCGGTGTAAGAGGCGGCGGGCTGCGGATTGGCATTTTGCTTTATGCCGTTGCGGTAAATATTGAACCCAACCGCCGTCGGGTCCGAGGAAGCCCAGGACAAGGCGGGGGCCTGGCCGGCATCGACCAGGACCTGGAGATCATTGACCGCGCCCACGAGCACCTGGAACGTGACTGGGTCGCTCATCGCCTCGTTGCCCAAGGCGTCTGCGGCCGACACGGTATAGGTCATGATTCCGCGTGGCGGGTTGTCAATCACCGGCGTTACCGTGCCGACGGAGTTGATCAAAGCGCCGTTGCGATAGACATTGTAGCTGGCAGGCGTTTCACCGGTGCCAGGCTGCCAGGTGATTTGCAAGCCCGTGACCGCCAGTTGTACTGCCAGGCCCGTGGGCGCCGGCGGCGGTGTGCGATCTGATACCGCCACCCGCACGATCGAGTTGGTGCCCTCGGAATCGCGCCGCGAGGCGGTGACGGCGTAACGGTACGGGCCATCCGTGTCCGGCAGGTGGATGAAACTGGTGGAAACGACGTTATCCGCAACCATGTTCGTAGGCACTATGGTGTAGTTGGTCCCCGGCTCGCAATAAACACGGTAAATCTCCGCGCCCGCCACCTCCGCCCAGGTCAACTGCACCCGGCCGCCGGACAGGCTGACGGCCTCGAAATGAACCGGCTGGCCCGGTGGCAAGGGCAAGGCGGTATTGTAAATCTCGAGCGCGCTGCCGGCATTGAGGATGTGGCCGACGTTGCCGAGGCTGTCGCTGACCGTCAGCGTAAAGTGCCCTACGCCCGAACCCATGTCCGGAGTCAGCCTGAGGGTGCCACCCCAACTCGTCCCCGAGCCACTCAATGTGACCGGGACGGTCGCGCCGTTGGGCGGTCCGAAATTGAGGTCAGGACTTGATCCGGGTTGCGGCGGCTCGGTCAACTGCAGGCTGACGGCGACGCTGGTATTGTTGGTGGCCTGGATCGGCGGCAAAGGCGCGGTGCTGATGACACCGGCCGGCGGAGTGACATCAATGACCAACTGCGGCCCAGCGGGCGCGCCGTTGAAGGGATTGCCGGCCAGGTCAACCGCCGAGATGTTCAGCCGCACCGGGCCGGAGGGCAGCAGGGTTGTGACATTGAGATCGGCTTCAAAGGTGTTCAAAACTGAGTTGGTCAGCGGCAATAAGGCGGGCGCGTTGCCATAGGGCTGGACGGTGAGGCTGGGAAGACCGTTGAGCGGCTTGGAGGCCGCCAGGACTATGTGCAGCGGCCCAAGGCCAACGGGCGAGGCCTTGTCGAAGCGGACGGTGATTGCTGGCGGCACGGCATCGTAGAAGTACTGCACCGGGATCGAGAGCGGGCTGGAGTTGCCCAGCGCATCCAAGCCAACCACGTAGAAGTAATAGTTGGTGGTGGCCAGACCTTGCACCGTGGTGCTCATACTGGAAAGGAGAATGGTGTTGCCGGTAGCCTGGCTTAGGTCGGTAATGGGCGTCGTGCTCCAAAGAACCTCGAAAATGGTGGCTCGTTTGCCCGTCGGCGCATAGTGCCAGCTCAGGGTCAAGCCGATGCCTGGACTATAGGTGGGAGCGTCCATAACAAGCTGCGCCGGGGCCGTGGTATCGAGGGTGATATCACGGATAAGCGAACTGGCGCTGCCCAGAGCGTCGATCGCCATCGCCGTAAGCTGGTTTTGGCCTTCGACCAGCGGCACGCCGTTGAAGTTGTACGTGCCATCCGCCGCCGCATAAGTTGTTCCCACCAACGAACCGGAGCGGAATAGGCGCACCTGGATGAACGGCTCGGCGCTGCCACTGACAAACAGATTATTGGTGTTGATGATCAGGTCGGTGGCTGGCGAAGTGATGAGAGGCGCCGGTGGCGGAGTGGGTGCTACCACCACATTGTGGGCGGCGGATGCCAAATTGCCGCTGTTGTCCCGGGCGCGCAGCTCGATCCGATGGATGGCGGCGCTGAAATCGCGCACATCGAACCACTGCGCGAAGGTGCCGCCCACGTTAGTAGCCTGGCCGACACCGTCCACGTAGAACTCCAAGGCCGCCATGCCGAGGGGGGCCGAGGCGGTCGCATTGACGAATAGTGGACGGGAAAGCACCTCCCCTTCGAACAGATTAAAGGAAGTGATGGCCGGTCCGCCGGTGATGTAATTCAGTATCAGCGGCACTGGCGCGCTGGTCTGGCCAGTCAGGCTGCGGAATTGGGCGAAAACGGTCTTCTGTCCGCCGCCATCGCTGAGGTAGAAAACCGTCTGGTTGGTGAACGGCGCAAAGAAAACCCCGCTGAAGGTGGAATCCTCGCTCAACCGCATCGCGTCGGCGGTGCGGCAGGCCAGGCGCAGGTTGACCGTTTGGCTGCCGACCTGCGTGATATTACTGAAGGTGCCCAGAGCGGGGGTCAGCAGCGGCTCACCGATCAAATAGCCGGATGAGTCCACCGCCCCGCGCAGTGAAGCGTCAATGGCAGCAGGCGAGGCGCTGCCCCACCAATCCTGGTTGGCCCGCAGGTTCAGCCCATTCAGGCCCAGCGCGTTCGTGCCGTTGTTCTTAATGCACGAGTTGATGATGGTCAATTGCGCCGCACCCAGTTGCTGCGCGCCGATGCCGTTATATGCCAACAACGCATTGGTCGTGTTGAGCACCGCCCCGTCTTGAACTGTCAGACCAGCGGACAGGCTGTTGAAGGCGGTGAAAGCATCCACCGCCGGCGAGCAATTGCTAAGCGTCAGGCCCGCGCCGTAGTTGACGAAAACCTGCCGCAACACCGACGCCCCGGCCCCATTGCCCAGCACAATGCCGTTCCAGTCTCCGGCAGCGGGCACGCGGCCGGGTTGGTCGTTGGCGGAGGTAAAGACCACCGGGTCGAGCGGTGTGCCGTTGGCCACGAGCGCCCCTTGCAGAACCGTCAGGCCGGTGCCGTGCGCAAACCGTACCGTTGTGCCCGGCGCAATCGTCAGCACTGCGTTGTTGACCACCGTGATGCTTTGCAACACATCCACTGTTTCCTGCCCCGGCCCGCCGATCGTCAGATCGGTAGCCATATTTCCACCGTAGGGATCGGTCCAAACGGCGGCTGTCACATTAGGATTGAACGCATTGTTGCCGTTAACTCCCACCACAGCGAAATACCAGTTCTTTGTCCGGTCCAGGTTATCAATCTGGACGGAGCGCGCGGTGCTTCCAAGGCCTTGCTTCATCGCATGGCCGGTGACGGAACTGAAATTGGTGCTTTCGTAATAGAGCTGGAACCCGGCAAAGCCAAGCAAGGCGGAGGTGTCATAGCCGTTCCAGGAAACAACCGCTGACGATGGACCGACGGCAATGACTTGCACCAGAACAGGGGGCGGCAAAGTGCTGGTCAGGGCAAAGGCCAGCGGTGTCACCAACGGGGAGCTGTTGCCGGCGTTATCCACGCCCACAATAGCCGCATAGTACATTTGGTCGAGCGAAAGCCCGGAATAGGTAAAGCTGCGGGCGTCTGAGCCCAGCGAGAAAACCGCCGTCAGGCCCGCGACGGAACTGAAATTGGTATTGTTCAGATACACCAGAAACCCATTGAGATCGGAAGGCGCCGAATAGCCGGACCAGCTCACTGCCGCCGAGGTGCTGTTGGACGCCGAGAGCGCCAGGACCGGATTGGGCGGGGGCGTGACATCCACCACAATGGTGAGGAAATTGGTCAGCGCCAACACGCTGCCGTTCAAGTCTTGCGCCTGGGATATCCAAACGCTTTGGGCGCCATCCATGCCGGTGGCAAAGGTGATAGGCGGCAGCGTGAAGGTGTCGTTCGGTGCCGCCGTGGCGCTCCAGCTCCCGCCGGCAGGCACGGCCGCCTGGACGGAGGCGGCCGGGTTGGTCAGCACCACTAGCGGCGTGAAATGGGTGTCCATGCTCCGGTTGAACTGGAAACTCAGCACATAGTTCGTTGTCGCCGGGACCAGGCCCGGATAATTGGCCGCCGTCCCGATGACCAGCGGCAGGATAGTAACGGCGTCGTACACCGCGACGTACTGCATGTTGGTCGGGTCGAGCGTCGAAAAGGTCTTGGTGAGGCTCGAGCCGCCGCCCAGCGGTGTGCCGTTAAGCTGGAACTGGCGGAAGTTGTAGATGTTAGGCGGATTGGTAATCGAAAGGGGCGCGCTGATAGTAACCGATTCGCCGTTGGTGTAGGTGCCAGCGCCGGTCACCGCCGCCACGCCGCTGGGCAACGTGGCCGCAGTGACCACGTGCGTGACATTGGCTTCCGCATAGTTCGCCACGAAGAGGTGGTCGCCATCGACCACGTTGGTCAAAGTGGTATTGGTGCCAACGATAATCCCGCCCTCCGTCCAGTTGCCAAACTTGTATCCGGGCGCCGGATAGGCGGTGAGCACGTTGGTTGCGCCATAGAGATAGTAACCGGTTCCCGCCACGGTTCCGGCCAGGGGCGGATTATTTGAGGCGGAGATGAAATAATCCGCCGCCAGCAGAATCGGCACGGTCAACGAGTTGTTCGTCTTGGTCAGCTCCATCACATTATTGAGGCAGTCAGCCAAGGCAGTGAGATAATACGTGCCGGGCGATACCTGGGTGCTGCCGGGAAGTACAACCTGTTGCGCATTGGTGTAAGCAGCCTCGGCAGCCAGCGTGGTGACGGGCGCCTGGACAGTGAGGAGCGTGAAGGCACCCGCCAGCGAAGTAGGCGAACTGCACAGGTACAGGCGGTCCTGCCACGGCCCAATGGCTGGGGTGTTCGCGACATTGCTGACCGCCCAGGTGACGCTGATGGTCTGGCCCACCTGCGCGTTGACCGGGGCCGAAAGGGTGCCCAGCGCCAGGTCACCGCTGGTAATATGAATGCTTTGCGCCGCGATGGCCGCATTGTTATTCTCGTTGAGTTCCGCCACATCGTTGCTGCCGTCGGCCCAAACCATAAAATAGCGGTCGCCCAGCATGGCGGAGGGCACCGCGACCTGGCCCGTGACGGAAAGCGATTGGCCGGCCGGAAGCGGGTTTGTGAACTGCAGCGCCGCCACAAATTGAGGGTTATCGCCCGCGGCATCCGACGCCAGCCAAAGGGTGTGCCACCAACCGGCCGGCGCGTCCGCATTGCCAATGTTGAACAGCTTCCATGTCACCGGGACAGTCTGGCCCGCCATCGCGGTAGCGGGAGCGGAGACCTCATTGACAAACAAGTCCGGCCGCGCGGTCAGCACCGTCAGCAACGCGCTGCCGCTGGAGACCGTCCCGGCGGCATTGCTGATCCGCAGGCTGTAATTGCCGCCGTCGGCGCTTCCCACATTTGTGATCGTCAGCGTGGCATTGGTTGCGCCCAACAAATCAGCCCCGTTCTTTTGCCACTGCCAGCTCATGGGCTTGGAGCCGCTGACCGAAACGTCGAAGGTAACGGTGTCCCCGATCCAGACCGTTTGGGCAGCCGGTGGCCTGGTCACCAGGGGCGGCACGAGTTGGATACCAACCGAGCCCGGCAGAAACTGCACGGTCAGGCTGTTGGCATTGGTGTCTGCCAGGTCGCGCGTTACCGGCACGTCGCTCCAGGCCGGGACGTTCGTCCCCGGCTGCTGACCGAGCAGGAATTGGATGCGGGCGACTTCCTGCGTGCCGAACCCAAAGACGGCGTTGTTGGGCTGGGCGACGACCATGCCTACGTGCCCGGGCTGGTTAGTGTTGAAGTTCAGCGCCGCGCCGCGGAGCGCTCCGCCCGGCACCACACCCGCCGCGGTCATTTGCGCAGGGTCGAAGTCCAGGCTGAATCCAACCGCGTTCTCATCGCCCGCGGCCAGCAATTCGACCGGCATCTCCACCAGGTTGCCCGTCGGGCCGTTGGTGGTCCCCGCCCTCACCACGCGTGGCACCGCCAACGTTGCCACGGCGCTGGTGGCCGAGCCGGCGGCATTGGTGACGATGAGGCGATAGCCGCCTCCCATCGAGGGCGTCACATTGTCCAAAGTCAGCGCGCTGCCGGTCGCGCCGGCCAGAGCGGCCCCGTTCCATTGCCATTGATAACTGAGCGGCGCGCTGCCGGCGACTCCGGCCTGAAACACGGCTTGCGAAAAGATGGGCGCGGTCAGATTCTGCGGGTCCTGCGTGATCGAAGGGGCAGTCGCCAAAACGTTCACCACTCCGTCGAGGAAGCCGACCGGGCGCGGATTGGCCAGGACATCGGCCAACTCGCGTGCAATGGGTTGGTCCCCGAAGGCCAGCGTCGTCGGCCCGCTAATGTTGCCGGCCATAAACCGCACCAGCACAAGTTGGTTGGTGCCGCTGGCGAAAGTTTGGCCGGCCTGGAGTGTCAGCGCGACTCCGATGCTCCCCGCCCCCAGGCTGTTGGTGTTGAGGAGCAACCCGGCGCCGCCTGCGCCCGCCCCCAACCTCACGCCCAGGAAGCTCAACGCGCTCGGATCGACATTCAGGCTGAACCCGACGGCGCTTTCATCGCCAAACCCGACCAACTCGACCGGCACCTCGACCGTGCCGGCGGTGGCCACAGCGCTGGACACGACCCGCACCACCCGGAGATTGGCGGAAACCGTGAGCGTAGCCGTCTGGCTCGTGGCGCTCCCGACGCTGTTGCTCACCACCGCCCGATAGCTGCCAGCCTGAGCGACGGCAATATTCGTCAGCACCAGCAAGGCGTTGGTAGCTTGGTCCAGGTTGGAGTTATTGCGTTGCCATTGATAGTTCATCGGAGGGCTGCCGCTCGCCGCCACCGTCAAATACACCGTCTCCCCCGTCGAAACCAGTTGGCTGCGCGGGTTCGACAGGATGGTGGGTGGAATCAGCGCCGGCAGGAGCGTCAGCACGGCCACCTGGCTGGTCACCGCGCCACCGTCATTAGCGATCATCACGTCATAATTGCCGGCCTGGGAGGGGCCAACGTTGGTCAAGGTCAAGGAGGCGCCGCTGGCGCCCGCCAGGTTGGTGCCATTCCATCGCCACTGGTAGAGCAACGGTGGGCTGCCGCCGGCGGTCACAGAAAAGGTCACATTGGTGGCAATATTGGTGATGGGCTGAACGGTCTGACTTACAGGGTCCGTTAGAATGGTGGGAGGAAACAAGGGTGTAATCACCACTTGGGCGTTGCTGTAGTTGGCGCAAAGCACGTTGGCATACGTATCCACCACCTCCCGCCCCAGCGGCGCGTCGGCAAACGATACCGTGGTCGTCGCCGCGCTGCTCGACAGCAGGAAACTGATGCGCGCCAGCTCGTTCGAGCCGGCGGCGAAGCTCTGCCCGGCCGGCTTGGCCACCATGAGCCCCAGCTCGCCCAGCGAGACTTGGTTCGTGTTGACGAACAGGCTCGTCCCAGCCGCCCCCGCGCCGAACGTTTGACCCAGGTAAGTCAGCCGCGCGGGATCGAAACTCAGGCTGAAAGAAAGCCCATTCTCATTGCCGGTTCCCACCAGGCTGATAGATAAGGCCGTTGCACGCCCCGAAACTTCCGTAACGCCCGCTATACTGAGGGAACGCTCCGGACAGGCGGCAAACGCCGAACCTCCCACCAAGCAGAGCAGCCAGACCATGCGAGTTACCGATTGCCTTGCGTTCATACTTGCTCCTGTCGTTGGTAAAGGTTGTGCCAGACGCAAGGTTCACTGCGCGGGCGTCAGCTTGTAAAAGCGGCATTCCCCGGCTGGGGCGGCGGCATCCACCGCCGGCAGCGGCGCGATGCCCAGTACGTTGGTGGAGAGCGTCACCCAATCTACCAGGTTGGTCGAAGTCTGGAGAAGGCAGGCTTGCCCCGGCGGCCCGGACAATAGGAGTTGCAGGCCGCCGCCGGGCAGTAACCGCAGCGATGTAAAGCCAGGATGGGCAACAACTTGCACCGCGCCACTAATCAGAGCCATCGGCAGCGTATTGGCCTCCGCGTCCACCAGTTCGCAAACGACCGGCATGTCGCCGAGCTGAATCGCGGCCGAACCTGTCGTGCCGACAGCGGTAAAGTGCATCCTGGCCATTTCCAAGGTTCCTGCGCCCAGGGTCTGGCCTGTCGGTTGTGCCAGCGCCAGCCCGAGTAGTCCGTCCTTCGCATGTTGCGCATTGACCTGGAAGAATGAACCCGCGGCGTCTTTCCCGAGACTCACTCCCTGGAAGGCCAGTCGCGTCGGATCGAAGCTCAAGCTGAATCCGAGGGCGTTCTCGTTGCCCTGCGCCCCGTTCAGTAGCAGCGGCACTTCGATTTGGGCACCTTCCCAGGCGATCACCGAAGAAACCGTCAAGTTGCACTCCACGTCTTTCGGGGTGTATCCGAGCGGCTTGACCAGCGACCCGCCCTTCGCGAGCTGCGTCGGTCCGCCCGCGGGCGTCAGCGGGTCCAGCCCTGCCGCATAACGGCCCGCCTGCGTCCAATCAGCTACCGTCAACCGCCCGTCACCGAGCGTCAAGTTGGTCCCCACCATGCGCGGCGCGCAGTCAACCCGCTGGAATTCGCTGCTGTTGAGCACCGTATCCAGTCCGGCCACCAACCGGCCGACCTTCACCCAATCACTGATCGTAACCGCATTGTCCCCGTTGGGTTCAGGCATCACGTCCCCCTCGAATCCCCCGGTGCCGACGCCATCCACGACCAGCGTCGCCACCAGGCTGGTGACCGAACCATAACTATTGGTGATGACGCAGCGGTAATCGCCGACGTTAGTAATGGCCACGCTGTTCAAGGTCAGCAAGCTGCTGGTGCCCCCGTCCACGAGCACCCCGTTGAAGTACCACTGGTAGGCCAGCGCCGGCAGGCCGCGGACGCCGACGCCGAAACTGACGGTGGAACCGGAGGCCACGCTCTGGCTCTGGGGTTGGGACACGATCGAGGGGACCCGGTCGCCATAATTCTTGTACCATACCGTAGCCACCCCGTTATTGTTCCGGGCGCTCGAGGCCGGGCCGACGATGCCCACCGTCGGAAAACTGGCGGTTACCTGGGCGTATTGGTTCCAATTGACCCCATCCGTGCTGTTATACGCGGTGAAGACGTCGCCTTGCCGCTGCAAACGAATCCAGACGTAGCCCATGACGAACAAAGGAACCCCGCCATGGTTGTCGGAGGTCCACTCGGTGCCGCCGGCCGCGGAAGACCAGCGAATCGACCCATAATAAGTGCTGCAGTTGTTCGGAGAGGTCAGGCAGACATACACCCGTCGGCAATCGGGTGCAGTGGACTCACGCCACATCAAACCGGCCTGCGTGTTGCAATCCGCCACGTTCATCGCGGTGACCTGCACCTGCACGTCAAAGTCGCCATAGCGCGTCTCGTCGGCGAAATGCCCGGCATCGTAACTGTTCCAGAAGAAATCGCTTCCGCCAGCCTGCATCTCGAAGTCGTTGCCGTTGAACGTCAACGTCGAACCGGCATAGGCTGGGTTGCCGCTCACGCCCAGATCGCGGTCTTCCGTGGTGAGAATGGTTCCCACGAAACTACGGTTGGCGGTGTTGCCCAAAAGGTCTGTGGCATTATTCGCTGTCAGCGCAAAGCTGTTCCCGACCAGCGACGGCACATCCAGCGCCACACACATCGGTCCCGGTGCCGATTTCATGCCAAAGGGCAGGAAATACGTTGCCGGAATCGGCCCTTCGTCCGCCCCATCCGGTCGGAGCCACCGGACCGACACATAGTCATCCCCGCCGCCCTCCTTTTGCAGGGCGCAAATGTAGTAGCGTTTGCCCGCCTGCAAAAGAAACGCCGCCGATTCCTGGTTCGCCTGGCTGGTCCAGTTGCGCCAGCCCGTCGCGCCCGAAGCATACGCAATTTGCATCTGGTTGGTCGGACTGTCGTCGGTGCTCAGATACAAGGCGCTGGCGTCATCGGACGCTATCCAGAAGGTGTACATCCCGCTCACCGGCGGGACGATGTATCCGTGCATCCGCTGGCCGTAATTGTCGCCGACGCCTCTGGGCGATTCGAAGTAATCAGTGATCCAGTTCGTGAATGTCGGGTTGTTGGGATAAATCGAGGCAGAGGTTAGGTCGGAAACGCTGGTTCCACCTCCAATGCCTTCGAACACTTCCCGGAGGATGGCTCCCGAAAATGTCCCATACAAAACGGCTCGCGTGGGCGTCAGCCCGTTGACGCTGTAATTGGCGGGATTGGTCGCAAACGATGCGGCCACCGGCTCGTCGAAAGTGACGCCTATGCGCGTGCCGTTCTGGAGCGCCAGCGCGCGGACGATGTTCGGGGCCGTGCCGTCAATAATGAACGTGCCGGTAAAAGTGTCATTCGTGCCGTCGCCGCTCAGGCCATCGCCGTTCTGGTCCATGCCCAGGAAATTACCTGCCAACTCGTTAATGCTCGGCCCGACGCTGACCGTGTATGTCCCGTCCGCGGTCTGTGCCGGGAAGCTAATGCGCCAGGTAGTGCCGCTGACCAGAGCCACGCTAGTGGGCGTGATGGGGCCACCCGGCCCGGTGAGACGCACATCGCCGGTGGTAAATGAGGATGCCTGGATGGGTATGTTAAAGGAGAGGTCCACCGAACTGACTGTGGGAGTCACGGCCACCGAAGGGGTCATATTGGTGATGGCGGGTCCACCGAGATTGCCGATAAACCCTCCGTCGAATGCCACCGAGTTGGTTCCGGCCGGAATCAAAGTCTGAAGATTCACGTTCTTGCCGTTGACCTGGGCGTAGCAGTTTAGGTTGCCCAGGAGGAGACGGGAACCGGAGAACAGGCGCAAGCCCTGTCCGCCCAATCCATAAAGGTAAAGCGACTCAGGCTCTCCGGCGGCGCCGCGCCCGCCGTTGTTCAGTGTATCCACCAACCGGACGATGCTTTGGCGGTTCGTGTTGCCTACGGCCAACTGGCCGAACCCGAAATTGCCCTGCGCGAATGTCGAGGCCGGGCCAACATCCCGTCCCCCTACTTCCAACCGCTGGGGCACGGCCCCATCCATCAACAATGTGGCCAAGTCGGCAGTGATGGTATTGGTATCGGTGTTCTCGAACCAGAAATCGCCGCGGATTCTTAACACGGTGCTGGGTCCGAGAGTGAGGGTGCCTGGGGGCCGCAGATGAAGCCCGGCAAAATCAAGCATTGAGTTCGGATCACTGGCCGAGAACCGGGCCCTCTGAAAAACCGAGACAGTGCCCAATTTTACAATGCCTCCGGATCGAGCATTAAAGCTGAACCAATCGTCTCCGCCACCGTAGTTGTTCGGATCGGCGCCATAGACCACCTGCAACGCGGACAGATCAATAACACCCTGGTTGGAGGCATTCGCCATAAAGTCCCAGTCATAGCGCCAACCGCTGGTCGAAGGATCCCACCCATACATGACGCCGTACATCCGGATCGTCTGAATCCCTGAAAGGTCCAGCAGCGAGCCCGTTCCGTCGGCCGAGAACCGGGTCCGGGAACCCGGATACATATAATAAGAAGCATAGGGAGGTATCTCGTAACTCTGCGCCGCCACATGCAAGGTGCTGCCTCCGCTCACGGACAAGCGCGACTGATAGATGTTGGTCAACGACAGCGAGGTGAAGGCCCCCGGCGTGGCAATACTCAAATCGCTGTTAACGAACTGGACCAGCACGGGGGCGTTGAACACCGCGCCGGCGCCAAAGCTGATCGAGGTGCCATCGGAAACACTCGTCAGGCTCGGCAAGTCCAATCGGGTCCCGGCCCCGAGCCCGAACGACACGCCGCCCGAGACCTGTTGGAGGCCGGATAAGTCCAACCGAGTCCCGGCTCCGAGCCCGAACGACACGCTGCCCAAGACCTGTTGGAGGCCGGATAGCAGAATGCTGCCGCTATTTTGGAGTGAAAGCTGCCAAGTATCGCTGCCAGCCTGGATGCTCTGCAAGCCTGACAGATTGATGACCCCGTGATTGTTTACAGAAACCGTATAGGTGTGGCCACTGTCACCGCTGACTGTGTTTAGCAAGGCCGCTGCGGACAGGTCCAGCAGTGAGCCAGCGCCATCGGCCGAAAAGACGGTTGCCGACTGGCCGCCCGGAGCCTGGTATGCCGGAGCCGCCACCGCCAGAGTGCTGCCGCTGCTCACTGAAAGTAGTGAACCATCGATATTGGTAAAGGGCGGCGCACTGAGTATCTGCCCCGGAACCAGATTGAGGGTGCTGCTCTGAAACGTGCGGAGTTGCGGCGCAGCGAAAGTGCTGTTAAAGCCAAAACTGATCGAGCTGTTGTTGAAGTTGGTCAGGCTCGCCAGGTCGAGCCTTCCCCCGTCTGGCAGGTTAAATAGCGTGTGGTCCACTGTTTGCAGGGATGGCATGGCAAACTGCGGAACCTGCAGGTCGAACCGCGTCCGTTGCGTCACCACCTTGAGATTGGGCAACAGGATCGTTCCCCCGCTCTCCACTTTGAACGACAGCCAGTCGTCTCCATCATAGTTATTTGGGTCCGCGCCGAAGACAGTTTGCAGACCCGAGAGATCAATTACGCCCTGGTTGGTTGCATCAATGAAATAGGTCCAATCGTAGCGCCAGCCGTTGATCGATGGATCCCACCCATACTGAACACCGTGAACCAGAATCGACCTGAGCGAGGACAGATCCAACACCGAACCGGGACCATCCGACTGGAAGAGGAACCTGGCCGGATAGGTGTAATAGGCTCCCAGACCAGGCATCTCGTAAGCCCCCGCCCCAACCCGAAAACTGGAACCGCCTTTCACCGAGATGGACGAGCCGTAGATATTGGTTAGCAGCCCCGATTCAAAATCCCGTCCCGGCTGAATCGGAATCGCCGTATTGATATAGGAAACCAGATTGGTGGCCTGGAAGGAGCCATTGCCTGTGATATTCACCGGCGCCGTGTCCAGCGACCAGAGCTGTGGCGCCGAGAAGACCGCGCCGTTAGTCAGATTGAGGGTCGAACTGGCCATTGTGGCCAGGCTGGGCAGATTAAACACGCAGCCGGTGGCCGCATTGAGCGTGGAATTCGCAATGCTCACCAGGTTGGTCGCGTCCAACTCGCCCGTCACGGTTTGGTTGATCGTGACCGAATCCATCGAGACCGCCTGCGGGAGCTGGTACACCGGCAAGCCCAGGTTAAACCGCAGGTTCTGGCTGAGCTGGCGCGCGCTGTCGAGTTTAAGCTGCCCGCCGCTGTCCACGTCCAATTCGAGGACGCCGCTGCTGCCCGGACCCGTAAGGTTCGCCAGACCCGATAAATCCACCAGGCCGTTGGTCCTGGCGGCGATGATATAGGTTGGGCTGTTATTACCGTAGCTCAGCAGCATCGAGGACAACGCATGCAGGTCCACCACCGAGCCGGCGCCGATGGCCGAGAGGAGAGTGGCGCTTCCGGTCCAGCGGTCCCAGGAGTAGGTGCTGGCCCCCGCTGCGATCGTCGCGCCGTTCGTGGCCAGAAACTGCGGATTTGAGGAAAGGACCACGGTATTGGCCGGAGCGAAAAAGCCGCTGCCGGAGCCTCCTGCCTGAATTTGCCCCTTGACCACGGCCACCCCGTTCACCGTCAGCGATTGCCCGTTGGTCACCAGCATTTGGCTGCCCACGCCGAAGCTCAAGGCATCAATCGCACCCCCGCCAGGCACATCGAAGCTAAGGCTGGTGCCGTCCGGCACGATAACCGTGTAAGTGGCGCCGCCCCCGTTCAACGGCTCGACTTGCGGGCTCCAGTTATTTGTGTTCGACCACAAGCCGTAGCTGTTCCCTCCGGCCCACGTGGCGGTTTGACCAGCCGCGGACAGAGCGCCAAGCAAAGTCGCGCACAGTAAGAAGGTAAACTGTGCCCTGGCGGCTTTGGCCGGAGCCGCGAGCAGGCAAAAGACCGGTTCATGCGGGGCGGTATCGTACCCATCGCCGATTTGCATGCGAATAGTGTTCGGGTGTTTCATAGATACAATTCTTGCAGTTAAGAGTGCGTTAAATGATTGCGGCTCGTCCTGGCATCATGAAAGAAGGGGGACCGAAAACCTCTTAGGATTCGCGGCAGCACGCGAGATCGGCACGGATGCACACTGAGGCGCAACGCCTGTGTCGAGCTAAAAGACGGAGCTTCCAAGTATAAGGACCGTCGCCCAGCAGAATCTTGAATTCGCATAACAGATCAGATTCAACCGATCCTGAACGCGGCCTTTTTACCCGACCAACTGCAGGCAAGCAAGCAAAATCTTTGCCCAATAGCAAGATTTTTGCCTGACAGACCGGACGGGCGCAAATCAGGTCTTGAGTCACTGTGGTTTCAGCGCGCCTGGCCGGCCTTCGACTCGGGAATAGCCAATGCCGGCAACCGCGCTGGGCACCGTGTGGCTATCGCAGGCAACCCCGGCCGACACTTTCTGCCCCGACTACCGCCGTCAGGCCCTGGGGAAAGGTTGCCGCCCTGTAGCATCGGCAGCCAGGCTGCGCCTCGGCCTTGCTGGCTTGCCGGTTGCGGGAGTCTCGCCTGATCGCTCCAGCCCTGGTTGGCTCCCCCAAAAGGCCAGCCTCCGGCCCCCCATCTGCCGCCACCCTCCCCGCCCATTCCCGCGGATCGGGCGGCAGTCCCGCCGTAGTCTCGTGGGAGTCTCGCCGTAGTACCTCTTATCCCCGATAAGAGGTACTATGGCGAGACTACGGTGGGACCCGCACGCGCCACGGGGGCGGTGAGCAAGGGCACCACGGGCTGCCTGATGATAGTCATCTGGCCGCCGCAGCATGAAAGTTTAATGGAGCTTTTCTCAGAAAGTGGCCGCAAATGTCGGTCGGCGGGAGCGGGAAACCAGGATCCATTCACCGCCAACCGCGGTTTCCGGGCGCAGGCTGGGTGTCAACGGGGGCGAAGCAGGACCCAGGCGAGTTACGGCCACCCCGAGGCCACCCTCAAGCTATCTGGTGGCCAACCGGTAGGCACCCTGAAGCCACCCAGAGGCTACCTTGAGGCTACCCTGAAGCCACCCTCAGGCTACCCCCGTGGGCGAGGGCACTGCGAACGGCCTGATGCCAGTGAATTGGCAGCCGAATCAGAGAGGATTCAGCGTATCTCATTTGCGCTCAGGGACTTCGGTGTCGAGGATGCTCGGCGGCTCGAGGGCGCCAGATCGTTGCTGGGGGGCCAAATCGGTATCCCGGGCTCAGAATGGGTCTGCTCGCTGGAGTGCATGGGGGTTCGGCGGCAGATTTCGAGGTACTCCTGCACCTCAGCCTCATCGTACCCCGGTTCATAAACTGATTTGCGCTCAAACCGGACTAAAGATTGCTGGTGCCGGATCGTTACTATATACATCAAACGTGCGTCCTATCGCCCGGATTGCGTGCTGGTGCCTGATGTTCGTCGGCCTGTTCGGGAACTGGCAAATTGTCTCTCCTGCCCGAACCTACGGCGGTCAGTCCACCACTGCCAGCGCCAACCGACCATCAGATCGGTCGCCTGCCATACTCACGTCCAAGTCCCCGTGCGACGCGCTTGGAACGTACAACCCCAGCTCTGCGCACGCCGCCCCTCTCTCCAACCGGCGGCAACTCCCTACCGTCATTCTCGCTCCAGATGACCCCGGCCTCGAAAACGCGAGTTCGCCGACAATAGTATCCAGCGACGTTCCGGGACGCCGCATCCCGGCAGTGATTAAGGTTTCGGCGCTGGCCCGGCCAGATTTGGCCAGCCGGGCTGTCCCGCTGCCGGAAGCGAACACGTTGGCTCACGTCAACTATCACGGCCGCCGATTCGGCCGACTCCTGACCGCCGAAGGCGAGCGCCTGTTATTCAATCCCCAGAGCATCCTCGTAAAGTTCAAGGGCCAAGCGCGCGTGTCGGTTATTTCGGTGGAGTCCGGACGAGAGCTGGAGGCGGCGCGCGCAATCGCCAACCGGCCGGATGTGGAATTCGCGGAACTGGACATTCTGCAGCACCAGGCCTTTGACCCGAACGATCCGCTGATTGGGTACCAATGGCACCACCAGGAGATCGGCAGTTATGCCGCCTGGGACAAGAGCCTGGGCCAGAGTTTCATTCGCATCGCCATTGTTGATCCACCCTTTCAGATGGACCATCCGGACCTGGCGGCGCACACCGTTAGCGGCTGGGACGCCGTCGCCAACCAACCGATCACCGCCAGCAGCGGGATTCATCACTCGACCTTCGGCGCTGGTATGGCGGCAGCCGTCATCGGCAACGGACTGGGGGTGGCCGGGGCCGGCAATTGTGAACTGTTGCCGATCAACATCAACGGCTTCACCAGTGAGATGTGCAATGCCGTTTATTGGGCCGTCACCAACGGCGTCCGCGTCGTCAACATCAGTTGGACCGGCGCCGATAGCGACGCCCTCAATGCCGCCGGAACTTATCTGAGACTCAACGCCCGCGGCATTCTAGCCATGCCGGGACTCAACGGGCCTGGCTTTGTGAACTACCCGAACCAACCCGACATCTGGTGCATCTCGATGACCGACGCCGCCGATAACCAGCAATCCGCCAACGGCTATCACATTGATTTTGCGGCCCCGGGCTGGCAGGTCTTTTCCACGACCACCAACAGCGGCTACACTTTCGACTCCGGCACCAGTTACGCCACCCCGTTGTTTTGCGGCGTCGTCGCCGTCCTCTTCAGCATCAATCCCACCCTGGGGCCGGACGAGGTGATTAACCTCCTGAAAAGCACTGCTGCTGACAAAGGTCCCTCCGGCTGGGATATGTGGTATGGCTGGGGCCGAATCAACTTTGGCGCTGCCGCCGCTGCCGCCTCGGCAACCTTGCCGGTGCTCTCCGGGGCCCTCCAGACCGACGGCCAATTCTGCGTCGCCACCAGCTTCAAGCCGGGCCTGGACTATACCCTGTGGCGAACCCCGGCATTGTCTGGCCCTCAGTGGGCACAAGTTCCCAACGCGGTACTGTCCACAAACAATGAGCAGATTCTCTTGACGGACCCCTCTCCGCCCGGGGCAATGCACTTTTATCGCATCCAAATTGCTTTGCCCTGAGAATCGACTGGCGCTCAATGGGCGCCTCCGGGCACTGCCCCCGGAACGCCGCATTTATGCGGCAGTCGGGCGTAAGACCCGACCCCTGCCGCATAAATGCGGCGTTCCGGCCCACGTCAGCCCTGAATTTGGGGGCAGTGCCCGGAGGCGCCCGCGCTCAATTCCATGCTTGCAAGCGTGGGGATTTGCTCTAATAGAACTGCAATGCTCGGCAGCAATTCGTCTCATATTCTCCTGCGGCTGGCTCTTTGTTTCAGTCTGCTCTTTGTCTGCGCAGCCGCCCAAACCGGCGCTGCGGAGCGCAGTGCGCCCTTAGAGCTGCGCTCGCAAATCGATGCGGCCATCGCCAGAGTCAAGCCGGCCCTGGTGCGGATTCGCGTCGTCTCCACCGACTACAACGACGGGCGCGAAATCAAGATGCAGGAGGTCGGCAGCGGTGCCATTATCACCCGGGACGGCTACCTCATTACCAACCACCACGTCGCCGGCCACGCCGCGCGCATGTTCTGCACCATGTGGAACCGCGAGGAAATCGAGGCCGAACTGGTGGGCACCGACCCCCTGACGGACATTTCGATCCTTAAACTCAAACCGGAGCACACCGTCGAGTTCAAGTTCGCCGACTTTGGCGATTCCTCGAAAATCCAGGTGGGCGAATACGTGCTGGCGATGGGCAGCCCCATGGCCTTCTCCCAATCGGTAACGCTCGGCATCATCAGCAACACCGAGATGACTATGCCGCGCTTCTGGGGTTCGAGAGGTCGCTTTCGATTGGACGGGGAAGACGTGGGCGCGCTGGTTCGCTGGATCGGGCACGATGCCGCGATTTACGGCGGGAACTCCGGGGGGCCGCTGGTGGACCTGCATGGCCAGATCGTTGGAATCAATGAAATCAGTTACGGCCTGAGCGGCGCCATCCCGGGCAATCTAGCCCAAAGCGTCGCCAAGGAAATCATGGCCAAGGGCCGCATCCGGCGAAGTTGGCTCGGCCTTGATGCGCAGCCGCTCTTCAAGCGCGCCCAAGACAAGCACGGGGTGCTGATCAGCGGCGTGATTGAGCATTCGCCGGCGGACAAAGCAGGCTTCAAGCCCGGCGACCTGCTGGTGCGCCTCGGCGGCATCGCGATTGATGTCCGCTTCGACGAGCAAATGGCGGACCTCATGTGGCGGCTGGCCAGCCTGACCATCGGGCGGGAGGTCACCGCGGTAGTCAAGCGCGATGGCAAGGAAATCTCCCTCCACCCAGTGCCGATCGAGCGTGAGGATGTCTTCCCCAAGCAGCAGGAGCTCAAAGCGTGGGGTCTGACCGTGCGGGACTTCTCGAGCCTGTTGGCTGAGGAAATGAAGCGCCCCTCACTTGACGGTGTGCTGGTAACCTCTGTTCGCCCAGGCGGCCCGGCCGGCAGCGCCAAACCCGCCCTGCAGCCCAGAGATGTGATAATCGAGCTCAACCACCAGCCGGTAAAGAACACGGCGGAATTGATCGCCCTGACCCGCAAACTGACGGAAGGCCGGACGGAGCCTGTCCCGGCTATGGCGACGTTCGAGCGCAAGGCGGCGCGCTACCTCGCAGTAGTGCGGATCGGCCTCGAGGAGCTCAAGGACCCCGGCCTGGAAGTCACCAAGGCCTGGCTGCCGGTCGAAACGCAGGTCATCAGCCGCGAGGTAGCGAAACAACTCGGGCAGCCCGCGTTGAAGGGCTTTTACATCACCCGCGTCTATCCCGGCACCACGGCCGAGAAAGCGGGGCTCAAACCCGGTGACTTCGTTACGGCTGTGGACGGCGCCAAGCTGTCGGCCTCCGACTCCGAGTTCGACGACGAACTCTCGAGCCTAATTCGGCAATATGACGTCGGCAAGACGGTGGAATTGACCGTCCTGCGCGACCAAGCCGAGCTCAAGGTCCCGGTCGAACTCGCCCGCTCGCCGCGCCTCCAGCGCGAGATGCGGAAGTACCGCAGCGACGAGTTTGAATTCACCGCCCGCGAAGTGTCGTTCTTTGACACCGTCGAAGAACAACTGGCCAGCGACCAGCAAGGCGTGCTGGTGGAAAGCGTCACAGCCGGCAGTTGGGCCGAACTGGGCACGCTTGCTGCCGGGGACCTGATCCTCGAAGTGGACGGGCGGCCCGTGAGCAATGTGGACTCTCTCCGTCGTGAGCTGGAGCGGGTTGCCGCTGCCAAGGAGAAGGTCGTGGTGATCAAAGTCTTGCGCGGCATCCACTCCTGCTACCTCGAAATCGAACCGAACTGGAAGAACTGACCCTCAACTAAAGGACTCTTATGCGTTGCCATTCACCTCTTATTCTCGTCTCTCTTGTGCTCGGGCTCGCCGGCTCGGTCGCCGCCTGCCGCGCCGACCAACTGGCCGAGAAGGGCCGCGATATTTTCAACCAGAACCAGCATGCGGTCGTGACGGTTCAGGTTGTTCTGAAGGTGTCCTATCCCGGCGCCGGCAAGTCGAGTGAGAACCGGCAGGAGATTACCGGCACGGTCGTCGATCCCTCCGGCCTCACCGTGCTCGCCCTCTCAGCCGCTGACCCCAGCGAGATGTACCAGCGCATGCTGGCCGAGCAAGGTTCCCAGAACAAGCTGGACATCGAGGTCACCGACTTGAAGATCCTGCTCGACGACGGCACGGAACTGCCGGCCGAGATTGTGTTGCGGGACAAGGACCTCGACTTGGCCTTTATCCGGCCCAAGACCAAGCCCGCCAGCCCAATGACGGCGGTTGACTTGAGCAAATCCGCGCCCGCCCAGTTGCTCGATGAGGTCATCACCCTCAACCGCCTCAACAGCGCCGCCGGCCGCGCCTACGCCGCCTCAGTCGAGCGCATCAGCGCCGTCATTCAGAAACCCCGGGCCTTCTACATCCCCGACAGCACCATGACCTCGACGACTCTCGGCTCCCCGGCATTTGCACTCGACGGGAAGGTCGTCGGCCTGCTCGTCATGCGCGCCGTCAACTCGAAGGGCGGCAGCGGCCGCAGCCTTCGTGAGAACATGACTTCGATCATTCTCCCCGCGGAGGACGTTCTAAAGGGTGCGAAGCAAGCCCCCGAAGTCAAGGGCGACTCGGAGAAGAAGGAAGCGCCGAAAGAGACCACGGAGAAGAAATAGGCGGTCCTCGACTTATTCAGCGGGCTGTAGAAACCCGAAACCCGAAGACCGAGATCCGAAAGAAGGCCGAAATCCGAAGGCCGAAGGGGCCTAACTCCTCCCGGCCGCAGGCACGCAACCACCCGGAAGACTCATGGCGGCCATCTTTAGCTCCCGAAAACGCGGTGCTCCAGGCTCGGCACATGGCCCCTTCGGGTTTCGTGCTTCGGCCTTCTTTCGGGTCTCGGCCTTCGGGTTTCGGAATTAGCAGCCTGATTCCACCGGAACCCTGGACGCCCCACACTACCGGTCCAGCGCCGTCAGGAAGCGCTCCCAGCGCGGGAACCAGTAGTGTCCGCGGTCAAAAGACATCGCCACCGCGGTCGCCTGCCCCACAATGCGCTTCCGCTCAACCGGCCCGAAGTAGCGGGAGTCGAAGCTGTTGTCCCGATTGTCTCCCATCATGAAATAATGCCCTTCCGGCACGAGATAGGGACCGTAATTCCGCAGCGCGGCCACGGACGGAATGGCTGCGACGGCGTGGCGGTGGCCGGCGAGCTGTTCGACGGCAAAGATGCTGCTCGCGCGGTCCGGCGCCGCAACGTCGCGCAGCAACTCTTCCGCGATCGGCTGGTATTCGACCGGCTTGCCGTTGAGCACCAGACCATTGTTGCGCAGTTCAATCGTGTCGCCAGGCAGTCCCACCACTCGCTTCACCAACCGCTGCCCGTCGCGGGGCGAGAAGAAGACCACGATGTCGCCCCGCTGCGGATTGCTCCACTGGGCAATGTGGCAGGTCGTGAACGGCACTTTCAGGTCGTAAGCCAGCTTGTTGACGAACACGCGATCGCCTTCAAGGATAGTGGGCTTCATGGAGCCCGTGGGCACATCGCTCCAATCGGCCAGGGAAGAGCGGATCGAGAAGACGACCAGCCCGATGACCAGCCACCAGCGGATTTCCTTGCGCCACCAGTAGTGCGCGCGGGAGCGGAGAGTCGCAGCGTTCATAAGGCCTTTGACCCGGCCCTATGCGGGCTGTTCAAAGGGAATTGCCGGTCGTCGTGCCCGACAAATCATGCTGTGGGATTGAGCAGGTGGGCTTTTCCCCAACCGCGTTGATCGTATAGACGCCGCCGGCGGGGCATTTCAGCGTGTTGAAGGTCCGGTGGAGATAGGTCTCCAGTTCCTGCGCCGTCGGCGTGTCCGTGGTTTGCTTCTTGTTGGCCAATGCCCATTCCTGTTTGGCGGTGTCAATCTGGCGCAGATTGCTAATGCGCCGGGCTGGCGAGAGAATTCTCGGTCCACTCGCGACATCTTGTGACTTTGACAACGATCAGCTCGTGCGCTAATCTGCGGCCATGAAGATTTCTCTGGCTCCCGGCTTGGACAAATTCGTAGCGGAGAAGATCAAGACAGGCAACTACTTGGACGCCGGCGAGGTCATCCGTGAGGGTCTCCGTCGCTGGAAAGCACAGGAAGTTACCGGTTTCGTCGAATCCTATGGCCTGGAGCAGGCGATACAGGAAGGCTTGGACAGTCCTGACTTATCCTGCAGCAAGGCATTCTGGGCCGATCTTCGCAAGGAACTGCACCGAGAACACAAGAACGGCTCTCGCCGCCGATGACCTATATCGTCAAGGGCCGCGCCCGGCTCGACCTGAAAGGTCACTGGCGATACATCGCCCGCGACAATGTGGAGGCGGCTGACCGGTTGCTGCGCGCGGCGGAGGACACCTTCATCCTGATCGCCAAACACCCGACTCTCGGCTCGCAACGCAGTTTCCGCAAGATCGTCGGCGTCCGCTCGCGGGCAGTGACGGGCTTTAAGAACTACCTCGTGTTCTATCAACTGCGTGGCGACAAGGTGGTCATTGTGCGCGTCCTTCACGGCATGAGGGACTTGCCACGGCTTTTCATTAGCGTCCGCGCCTAACGCTTGCCTGGCTTGGCGATGGCTTCAATGCTTCAAACCCGTTCAAATGCCGCTGATTCCGCTCCCGTGCCCAACAAGGTTCCTCAGCTCCTGCCCCTGCTGAAGCAGTACTTCGGCTTCACCTCCTTTCGCCCGCTGCAGGAGGAGATCATCCGCGATGCGTTGGCTGGCAAAGACGTGTTCGCTTTGCTGCCGACCGGCGGCGGCAAGTCCCTTTGCTTCCAGTTGCCGGCCATGGCGCAGCCGGGTTTGACGGTCGTGGTGTCGCCGCTGATTGCCCTGATGAAGGACCAGGTAGATGCCTTGCAGGCGAGCGG
>Ga0182014_10001491_pt1 | contig 31129 bp, 30 predicted proteins | sample 612S2DmetaG_FD_120489 | JGI IMG/M metagenome (GOLD analysis project Ga0182014, IMG submission 120489) | Permafrost microbial communities from Stordalen Mire, Sweden - 612S2D metaG | ecosystem: Environmental > Terrestrial > Soil > Wetlands > Permafrost | place: Sweden: Stordalen | collected... | reverse complement strand
TACCTTGTGGCCGTTCTCCAGCTCAATGCGGAACATCGCATTGGGCAGGGGCTCGACCACGCGGCCCTCGACCTCTATGGCACCGTCCTTCTTGGCCATTAGCTCTCAGGAATCCTCGTCTTTGGTTTCGTATCACTGCTGCGCCCAAACCGGCGCGACAATAGTCCCGACTTGAAACGTGAGCCGGTGACAGGAAATTCCTAGGACAGGCACGCAAGAAGTCGGCGCGCATGCGCACCGTTGCTCCACAATACCTGGTGATTCGGCCTGGCCAAAATCGCTGTCGAAGGGATTGGGCCCGCCTCTTCCATCTCTTGGGCACCTCCCACACTAGCGCTGACGAGGGCATACTTGACGCCGATGACAGATCCTGTTTCGCACCCTGCCGGCGCCCCAGCCGAGCAGCGCCGCAAACCCGTGATGCTGACCGTCGACGACGATCCGGCGGTGTCCCGAGCCGTGGCCCGGGACCTGCGCCGCAAGTACGGCGAGGAACACCGCATCGTGCGCGCGGAATCGGGCCCCGACGCCCTGGATACCCTCAAAGAACTCAAGCTTCGCGGCGAAGCGGTCGCGATGCTGGTCGCCGACTACCGGATGCCGCAGATGTCTGGCATTGAATTCCTCGAACAGGCGATGGACCTGTACCCGGCGGCACGGCGAGTACTGCTCACCGCCTACGCCGATACGCACGCCGCCATCGACGCGATCAATGTTGTCGACCTCGACCACTACCTGCTCAAGCCGTGGGATCCGCCCGAGGAGAAGCTCTACCCCGTCATCGACGCGCTGTTGGATGCGTGGAGGATGGCGCCCGAACGCCCCATCCTGCACACCAAGGTCATCGGGCACCGCTGGTCGGCGCGGTCTTGGGAGGTGCGGGACTTCCTGGCCCGCAACGGGCTCGACTACAACTGGTTCATGGCCGATGAGCCGTTGGGCGAGCAGCTCCTGCAGGCGGCCGGCGAGGACGGCCTGCGGCTACCGGTCGTGGTGACCGAAGGCGGCGAACCCCTCGTTGACCCCAGCGACGCCGAGCTGGCCGACAAGTTGGGCCTCACCACCAAGCCGTCGCAGGAGTTCTACGACCTCGTCGTGATCGGCGGCGGCCCCGCGGGCCTGGCCGCCGCCGTATACGGGGCCTCCGAGGGCCTGCGCACCGTGCTCATCGAACGCACCGCGACCGGCGGCCAGGCCGGCCAGAGTTCGCGGATCGAGAACTACCTCGGCTTTCCGGACGGGGTTTCGGGCAGCCAACTGGCTGATCGCGCGCGCAGGCAGGCCGAGAAGTTCGGCGCCGAACTCATCACCACTCGCGAGGCCACCGCGCTGGAAATAAATGGCAGCGCGCGCACCGTGCGACTCGCCGACGGCGGTTCCATCGACGCGCACTCGGTCATCCTGGCCACCGGGGTCGCTTATCGCCAGCTGGAGGCAACCGGATGCGCCGAGCTGACCGGCCGCGGCATCTACTACGGCGCCGCCACCTCCGTCGCGTCGGAGTGCGCCGACGAAGAGGTCTACGTGATCGGCGGGGCGAATTCGGCCGGCCAGGCCGCGATGTACCTGTCCCGCGACGCCGCATCGGTGACCATCGTGGTGCGCGCCCCGTCGCTGGAGGCGTCGATGTCTTATTACCTGATCCAGCAGATCGAGCAAAACCCCAAGATCACGGTTCGCACCTGCGCCGAAGTGCACTGCGCCATGGGTAGCGACCACCTGGAGAAACTGACCCTCGTCGACAACAAGACCGGCGACACCGAAGACGTCAGCTGTGCCCGGATGTTCATCTTCATCGGCGCCGCGCCACGCACCGAATGGCTCGACGGGGTGCTGGCCCGCGACAACCACGGCTTCATCCTCACCGGCCCCGATCTGCGAAACGTGTGCGGCTGGAACTTGGATCGTCCGCCGCACCACCTGGAAACCAGCGTGCCGGGTGTGTTCGTCGCAGGCGATGTGCGTTCCGAGTCGGCGAAACGGGTCGCGGCCGCGGTCGGCGAGGGCTCGATGGCCGTGATGCTGGTGCACCGCTACCTGGCCGAGAGCTAGAAGGGCCTGGCGCCATGACCAAGTTGCCGTGTGAGCCCGACAAGCTACGCACCCTGTTCCTGTTCGAGGCGCTGAACAACGAACAGCTCGCGACGTTGTGCGCCAACGGGCACGTCGAGACTTTCGAGCCGGGCCCGATCTGCCTCGAGGGTGAACCTGCCACCTGCTTCTACGTCCTCATCGAAGGCGAGCTGATGATGTCGAAGCTCTCAGGCGGACAGGACATCGAAACCAACCGGACATCGCAGCGCGGCGTTTACTGCGGCGCCTGGCGCGCGTTCACCGGAGGGAAGCAGAAGTTCTACGACGCGTCGGTGCACGCGACGAAGCCGTCGCGGTTCTTTGTGATGGACGCGCCCGTGTTCGCCAAGTTCATGAAAGACGAGTTCCCGATGGCCGTCCACCTGCTCGACGGGATCGCCGTCGGCACCGACCGGACCCGCCGGATCATCGACAGCCGGGAGAAGCTGCTGGCGCTGGGCCAGTTGTCGGCCGGGCTGACCCATCAGCTGAACAATCCCGCCGCGGCCACCGTGCGGGCCGCCGCCGAACTGCGCGAGCGGATCGCCGGGATGCGGCAGAAGCTGGTGATGCTCGCCGACGGCAGCGTCACCCCGGAGGCGCTGCGCGCTCTGGTACAGCTGCAGGAACAGCTCGCCGAGCAAGTCGCCAAAGCGGCATCGCAACACATGACCGCGATGGAGACCGCCGACTGCGAAGACGCCGTCAGCGACTGGCTGGAAGACCACGGCATCATCGACGACAGCTCGGATATCGCGTCGACCTTTGTCGAAGGCGGCATCGACATCAACTGGCTGGAACGGATATCCGCGACCGCCGAGGAGCTCGACGCGTCGGCATCGGTGGAGAAAGCAATCCGCTGGCTCAGCTACACCATCAATGGCGAACTGCTGCTGAACCAGATTTCGGAGGCTAGCAAGCGGATCTCCGCGCTGGTCGCCGACGCCAAGCAGTACTCCCAGATGGACCGGGCCCCGTTCCAGGTGGCCGACGTACACGAACTGCTGCACAGCACGCTGGTGATGTTCGCCGACCGGTTGAGTAAAGACGGCAAGGGCACCAAAGCCATCACGGTGACCAAGGAATTCGACAAATCACTTCCCGAAATCCCTTGCTATCCAGGCGATCTGAACCAGGTATGGACCAACATCATCGACAACGCGATCGCCGCGATGCGCGACGAGGGTGGCACGCTGACCATTCGCACCAGGCGGGACGGTGAGAAAATGGCCCGGATCGAGATCTGCGACACCGGGCCAGGAGTTCCCGACGCCGTCCGCGGGCGCATCTTCGAGCCGTTCTTCACCACCAAACCGTTCGGGGAGGGCACCGGCCTCGGGCTGGATCTGGCATGGAACATCGTCGTCAAGAAGCATCGCGGGGACCTTCGCGTGGAATCGGTGCCCGGCGATACGCGGTTCATCGTGCTACTGCCGCTGGAGATGCCACCCGCTGTCGAAGTCGCGCTTCCGGAAGAGGGACCGGAATAGGCGCTCCGAACGGCCGGTTGGAGAGACCATGACCGATTCTCGTGCAGGTTCTGGGGAGAGCAAACCCAATCTAGGCCGGTTCGGAGCGTTCGGGCGGGGCGTGACGCCCCAGCAGGCCAAAGAGATCGAGTCTCTGGGCTACGGGGCCGTCTGGGTGGGCGGCTCGCCGCCCGCCGAGCTGGCCTGGGTGGAACCCATCCTCGAAGCGACCACCACATTGCAGGTGGCCACCGGCATCGTCAACATCTGGACGGCCGCCGCCGATGCGGTGGCGAAGTCGTTCCACCGCATCGACAAGGCCTACCCGGGCCGGTTCCTGCTGGGTATCGGTGTCGGCCATCGCGAGGCGATCGCGCAATACCGCAAGCCCTACGACGCGCTGGTGGAGTACTTGGACCAGCTCGACGCTAACGGAGTGCCGGCCAATCGCCGGGTGGTCGCGGCGCTGGGCCCGCGAGTACTAGAGCTCTCGGCGCAACGCAGCGCAGGCGCGCATCCCTACCTGACCACCCCGGAGCACACCGCGCAGGCCCGTGAACTGATCGGCCCAGCAGCGTTCTTGGCGCCCGAGCACAAGGTCGTCTTGACCACTGACGCCGACAAAGCCCGCACCGTAGGCCGCGGGGCGCTCGATATCTATTTCAACCTGGCCAATTATCGCAACAGCTGGAAGCGGCTGGGCTTCACCGAAGAGGAAGTCACCCGGCCGGGCAGCGATCGGCTGGTCGACGCGGTGGTGGCCTACGGCACCCTGGATCAGATCGCGGCGCGGCTCAACGAGCAGCTCGACGCCGGCGCCGACCACGTGCCTGTGCAGATCCTCACCAAAGATGAAAATCTGGTTGCGGCGCTGGCCGAATTGGCGGGGCCGCTCGGACTGACTCAGTCCTGAGCAAGAGACACGGGGGGACATAGATGACCGAGGCAGTTTCACTGAAACCCGACCTGGGCCGGTTCGGCGTGTGGCTACCCACCCGCTCGATCACGCCCGAACTGGCCGCGAAAATCGAAGCACTCGGGTTCGGTACCGTCTGGATCGGTGGATCACCAGACGCCGACCTGGCCTGGGTCGACCCGGTGCTGGCACACACCATCTCGTTGCAACTGGCCACCGGGATCGTCAACATCTGGTCGGCACCGGCACCGGCCGTCGCCGAATCCTTTCACCGCATTGAAAACGCCCATCCGGGTAGGTTTTTGCTGGGCATCGGGGTAGGACACCGCGAGCACACCGAGGAATACATCAAGCCCTACGACGCATTGGTCGGCTACCTCGACCAGCTCGACGCCGCCATGGTGCCGACCAGCCGGCGGGTTCTGGCCGCGCTCGGGCCGCGGGTGTTGAAGCTATCGGCGGAGCGCAGCGCCGGCGCCCACCCGTATCTGACCACACCGGAGCACACGGCCAAGGCCCGCGAGCTGGTCGGAAATTCGGTGTTCCTGGCACCGGAGCACAAAGTGGTGCTCACGACCGACGCAGACGAGGCCCGCCGGGTCGGCCGCGAGACGGCCGACCACTACCTCGGCCTCAGCAACTACGTGAACAACTGGCTGCGGCTGGGCTTCACCGAAGACGACGTACACAAGCCCGGCAGCGACCGGCTGATCGACTCGGTGGTGGCCTATGGCACCCCCGACGCCATTGCGCACCGCCTCAACGAGCACCTGGAAGCCGGTGCCGACCACGTGGCGATTCAGGTGCTGGGCGGCTGGAACGAAGACATTCTGCTGCCCGCCCTGAGCGCGCTGGCGGGTCCATTAGGGGTAACTCCCCCAAGCTGACATCTCGCTCGGTTAAGGTTTGGGCCATGCGATTGCTGGTCACCGGTGGCGCCGGTTTCATCGGAGCCAATTTCGTGCTTAGCACCGTTCGGGAGTATCCCGAGGATTCGATCACGGTGCTCGACGCCATGACTTACGCGAGCCGGCGAGAGTCGTTGGAGGGCGTAGAGGACGTCATCCGGCTGGTAGAGGGCGATATCAGCGACGCCGAACTGGTCTCCGAACTGGTCGCCGAGTGCGACGCGGTCATACATTTCGCCGCGGAAAGCCACGTGGACAACGCGCTGGACGACCCGGAGCTTTTCCTGCGAACCAACGTGATCGGGACCTTCGTCATCCTGGAGGCGGTACGACGCCACGGTGTGCGGCTGCATCACGTCTCGACGGACGAGGTCTACGGGGACCTGGAGCTCGACGACCCACAAAAGTTCACCGAGTCGACGCCCTACAACCCGTCGAGCCCGTACTCGGCGAGTAAAGCCGGTTCCGACATGCTGGTCAGGGCCTGGACGCGGTCGTACGGGGTCTGCGCGACGATCTCCAACTGCTCCAACAACTATGGGCCGTATCAGCACATCGAGAAGTTCATCCCCCGCCAGATCACCAATGTGCTGACCGGCCGGCGCCCCAAGTTGTACGGCAGCGGCGCCAACATCCGCGATTGGATTCACGTCGAGGACCACAACAGCGCGGTCAGGCGCATCCTGGAAAAAGGTCAGCTCGGGCAGACCTACCTGATCAGCTCCGAAGGCGAGCGCGACAATCTGACCGTGCTACGAACGCTCCTGCAGATGATGGGCCGCGATCCCGACGACTTCGACCACGTCCCCGACCGCGTCGGCCACGACCTTCGGTACGCCATCGACCCGTCACTGCTGTACAGCGAATTGGGCTGGAGGCCCAAACACACCGACTTCGAGGAGGGCCTGCGCGCCACCATCGAGTGGTATCGCGCCAACGAATCATGGTGGCGTCCGTTGAAGGATGCCGCCGAAGCCCGCTACGAGGAACGTGGTCAGTGAGATGAAAGTTCGCGAACTCAAGATCCCGGGCGCCTGGGAGATCACCCCCACCATCCACGGCGACTCCCGCGGAATGTTCTTCGAATGGATCACCGACCACGGGTTCAGCTCGTTCGCCGGTCATCGGTTAGACGTCCGACAGGCCAACTGCTCGGTGTCCTCGGCCGGTGTGCTGCGCGGCGTGCATTTCGCACAGGTGCCGCCGAGCCAGGCCAAGTACGTGACCTGCGTGTCCGGCTCGGTGTTCGACGTCGTTGTCGACACCCGGGTGGGATCACCGACATTCGGCCAGTGGGACTCCGTCCTGCTCGACGACAAGGACCGCAGGACGATCTACATCTCCGAGGGCCTCGGGCACGGATTCCTTGCGCTGCAAGACAATACGACGATCATGTACTTGTGCTCGTCGGTATACAGTCCGGAGCGCGAGCACACCATCTGTGCCACCGATCCGGCCCTCGCAATCGACTGGCCGCTGGTCGGCGGCCTCGCGCCCACCTTGTCCGATCGGGATGCCGTGGCCCCCAGCTTCGAGGAAGTGCGCGCGGCTGGCCTGCTGCCCACGTGGGCGGAGACGCAAACGTTCGTCGAAGGTCTGCGCAATCCCCCCCGCGAAAGTGCAACTACCGACGCATTTCGCGAGTAGAGCCGTCGGTAGTTGCACTTTCGCGGCGTGAAATGCACGGCACCGCCCACAGCAGCACCGTCAGCACCTCGGCGGCCACGCTGATGGCCGCGTGCGAGCTGTGACCCCACTTGCAGGCGTCACACCGCAGTTACTAGGATCTCCTAGTATCGAGCCAATTCTTTGTGTACTCAAGGACAACTTATGACCACGCAAATTCCGCACTTCATCGACGGGCAGCGCACGGCCGGCCAGTCCACCCGTACCGCTGACGTCTTCAATCCCAGCACCGGCCAGGTCCAGGCGAAAGTGCCGCTGGCCTCGTCAGCGGAGGTGGACGCCGCGGTCGCGTCGGCAGTGGAGGCCCAAAAAGGGTGGGCTGCGTGGAATCCGCAACGTCGTGCCCGCGTGATGATGCGATTCATCGAGCTGGTCAACAAGAACTCCGACGAGCTCGCCGAGCTGCTGTCGCTCGAGCACGGCAAGACGGTGGCCGACTCCCTGGGCGACATCCAGCGCGGCATCGAGGTTATCGAGTTTTGCATGGGGATTCCGCACCTCCTCAAAGGCGAGTACAGCGAAGGCGCCGGTCCGGGCATTGACGTCTACTCGTTGCGCCAGCCCCTGGGCGTGGTCGCCGGCATCACCCCGTTCAACTTCCCGGCGATGATCCCACTGTGGAAGGCCGGCCCGGCGCTCGCCTGTGGAAATGCGTTCGTGCTCAAGCCAAGCGAGCGTGACCCCTCGGTTCCGCTGCGCCTGGCCGAGTTGTTCCTGGAGGCGGGTCTGCCCGCCGGCGTGTTCCAGGTCGTGCACGGCGACAAGGAGGCCGTCGACGCCCTGTTGAACCATCCCGACATCAAGGCGGTCGGGTTCGTCGGCAGCTCCGACATCGCCCAGTACATCTACGCGACGGCCGCGGCAAACGGCAAACGGTCGCAGTGCTTCGGCGGCGCCAAGAACCACATGATCGTGATGCCCGACGCGGACCTCGACCAAGCCGTCGACGCGCTGATCGGCGCCGGGTACGGTAGCGCCGGCGAACGGTGCATGGCGATCAGCGTGGCGGTGCCGGTCGGTGAACAAACCGCGGACCGCTTGCGCGCCAGGCTCGTTGAGCGGATCAACAACCTACGGGTCGGTCACAGCCTGGACCCCAAGGCCGACTACGGCCCGTTGATCACGGAGGCCGCGCTGACCCGGGTGCGCGACTACATCCACCAGGGCGTCGCGGCCGGCGCGGAAATCGTCGTCGACGGCCGTGACCGGGCCAGTGACGACCTGGCTTACGGCGATGCGAGTCTGGAGGGCGGTTTTTTCATTGGGCCCACCCTGTTCGACCACGTCACACCTGATATGTCGATCTACACCGACGAGATCTTCGGGCCGGTGCTCTGCATAGTGCGCGCTCATGACTACGCGGAAGCACTGCGGCTGCCTTCTGAACACGAGTACGGCAATGGCGTGGCGATCTTCACTCGCGACGGCGACACCGCGCGCGATTTCGTCTCCCGGGTTGAGGTGGGCATGGTCGGTGTCAACGTGCCGATCCCGGTCCCAGTGGCGTACCACACCTTCGGCGGCTGGAAGCGGTCCGGCTTCGGCGACCTCAACCAGCACGGCCCGTCGTCGATCCAGTTCTACACAAAAACCAAGACCGTCACCTCGCGGTGGCCGTCCGGGATCAAAGACGGCGCCGAATTCGTCATCCCGACAATGAATTAAAGAAGCATTAGGGCCATTTCATGCAGTTTCTCAGCCTGAACGACGACGAACGGGTCATCACCGAGACCGCGGCCGCGTTCGCCGCCAAACGCCTCGCCCCGTACGCCCTGGAATGGGATGCCGCCAAGCACTTTCCAACAGATGTGCTGCGCGAGGCGGCCAAGCTCGGCATGGCGGCGATCTACTGCCGGGAAGACGTCGGCGGCAGCGGGTTGCGCCGACTCGACGGGGTCCGCATTTTCGAGCAATTGGCCACCGCAGACCCGACGACCGCCGCATTCCTGTCCATCCACAACATGTGTGCATGGATGATCGACAGCTTCGGCACCGCCGAACAACGCGAGGAATGGATTCCGCGGCTGGCACCGATGGACGTCATCGCCAGCTATTGCCTGACGGAACCGGACGCGGGTTCTGATGCCGGCGCATTGAGCACCCGTGCTGTCAGGCAAGGTTCAGATTATGTGCTCGACGGCGTCAAGCAGTTCATTTCCGGCGCGGGAGCGTCGGACGTCTATGTGGTGATGGCCCGCACCGGAGGTGCAGAAAAGCCCGGCGCACGCGGCATATCAGCCTTCATCGTTGAAAAGGGCACTCCGGGACTCAGTTTCGGCGCGGTGGAAGAGAAGATGGGCTGGCACGCCCAACCCACCGCGCAGGTGATCCTGGAAGGGGTGCGGGTGCCAGCCGACGCGATGCTGGGTGGCGCGGACGGCGAAGGTGCGGGGTTCGGCATCGCGATGCAGGGGCTCAACGGCGGGCGGCTCAACATTGCGGCGTGCTCGCTTGGCGGCGCACAGTCCGCCTTCGACAAAGCCGGCAGCTATGTTCGGGAACGGCGGGCCTTCGGCTCTGCGCTGCTCGACGAGCCGACCATCCGGTTCACCCTGGCCGACATGGCCACCGGACTCGAAACGTCGCGAATGATGTTGTGGCGAGCGGCAAACGCGCTGGACGACAGTGATCCGGATAAGGTCGAGCTGTGCGCGATGGCCAAGCGCTACGTCACCGACACGTGCTTTGACGTCGCCGACAAGGCCCTGCAGTTGCACGGCGGCTACGGCTACCTGCGCGAGTACGGCCTGGAAAAGATCGTCCGGGATCTGCGGGTGCACCGAATCCTGGAAGGGACCAACGAAATCATGCGGGTGGTCGTCGGTCGGGCCGAGGCCGCGCGGTTCAGATCCTCTCAAGCCATCGGTTAGGAAGGGCTCAAAGATGACCCAGATCGCATTCCTGGGATTGGGCAACATGGGCGGCCCGATGTCGACGAATCTGGTCGCCGCCGGTCATAGCGTGCGCGGGTTCGACCCGGTGCCTACGGCGGCCGCGGCCGCGGCCGCCGCCGGCGTCGCCGTGTTCGACACCGCGGCCGAGGCCGTGGCCGGGACCGACGTGGTGATCACCATGCTGCCGAATGGAGACATCGTGCGGCGCTGCTACGCGGAGGTGCTGTCCGCGGCACCATCCGGGGCGCTGTTCATCGACAGCTCGACGATCTCGGTCAACGACGCCCGCGAGGTGCACTCGCTGGCGGAATCGCACGGATTTCCTCAACTGGACGCACCGGTTTCGGGCGGCGTGAAAGGTGCCGTGGCCGGGACGCTGGCGTTCATGGTGGGCGGCGACGAGTCCGCGGTGCAACGGGCGCAGCCGGTGCTGGAATCGATGGCGGGCAAGGTCATTCACTGCGGCGCGGCCGGTGCAGGGCAGGCCGCCAAGGTCTGCAACAACATGGTGCTGGCAGTGCAGCAGATTGCGGTCGGCGAGGCATTCGTGCTGGCGGAGAAACTCGGGCTGTCGGCGCAGTCGTTGTTCGACGTCATTACCGGCGCGACCGGCAATTGCTGGGCCGTGCACACCAACTGCCCGGTACCGGGACCGGTGCCGACATCGCCGGCCAACAACGACTTCAAACCGGGCTTCGCGACCGCGCTGATGAACAAGGACCTGGGCCTGGCCATGGACGCGGTGGCCTCGACTGGCTCTACGGCACCGCTGGGCAGCCACGCCGCGGAAATTTATGCTGAGTTCATCGCGTCCGATGCCTCCCACGCCGACAAGGACTTCAGCGCGGTCATCGAGATGTTCATGTGACGCCGAACGGCCCACGGAGGAATCAGAAGTCGCCCGCGTTGCGCCGCAACGTCTCGATGGACGACACCAGCGCCTGCGATTCGCCGGCATCCATGCCGATGTCGGCGAATACCTGCTCGTTGAGCGTGACGGTGGCGTCCTCGGCGGTGGAGCGGCCAAGCTCGGTGATCTGCACCAGCGTGGTCCGCCCGTCCGTCGGGTGCGGCGCCCGCTGGACCAGCCCGTCGGCCTCCAGCCGGCGGATCGCGTGGGTCACGCTGGTGACATGCACCTGCAGCCGGTCGGATGCTTTGGTGATCGGCAACGCGCCCGTCCGGCTGAACGCCAACAGCCGCAGCAACTCGTAGCGGGAGAAACTCAGGTCGTAGGGGCGCAGCGCAGTCTCGACGCGGGCCAGCAGGATCTGGTGCGCGCGCATGACCGATGTCACCGCAACCATGCCCGGCGACACATCGCCCCAACCGGCGCGCTCCCAGTTGGCCCGCGCCACCGCGATCGGGTCGCGTTTGGCGCGACCCGCATCCGATACCCCCGGCGTTGAGGCAGCCACGCCCCTTCTTACCGCAGATCCGGAACCCAGCCTCCCCCACCCCCTCGAGTAGGAGAGACCGGGCCGGATTGCCGTCTGATTTCAGGTTGCGGTCATCGTCACGGATTTTCCTACCGTGGACAGCACGGCAAGGCTGGAAGCGTGGCTGCCCACGGAGATCCGCGCGGCGCCGTCCGGATAGCACCGCACATGCAGCCCGCTGTCAGCGAAAACTTCGCGCCACAGCTGTCCCTGCCCTCCCCTCGGGGGCAGGTAAATGAAGTTCGCATGCGCGTCGGTGGTGTATATCCCCATCGCACTCAGCCGCATCCGCAGATACCGACGCTCGGTTGTGATCAGCTGGATCCGTTGTTGCAGTTGGTCTTCAGCATCGTAGCAAGCCGCGACCGCCGGCAAGCTGGTCAGCGCGATGCCGAACGGCAGCTGCTGGGACCACAGTGTCCGAGCCAGCTCCGGAGACGCCAGCCCGTAACCGATCCGCAGTCCGGCCAGCCCGTAAGCCTTGGAAAAGGTCCGCACCACCACCACGTTCGGAAAACGCTCGATCAACGCCGACACGTCGATCTGGTGCTCGGACGCGGCGAACTCGATGTACGCCTCATCAAGCAGCACGACGGTGTCGCGCGGCACCCGGTCCAGAAAGCATAAAAGCTCGGCTAAAGGCTCCAGCGTGCCGGTTGGGTTGTGCGGCCGGCACACCACGACTATGCGGGCATTGGCGGCGGCATCGGCCAACCCGTCGAGGTCGTTATGACCGTGCTCGTCGAGCGGGACGGTCAGCGACTCCAGCCCAGTCATCCGCGCGACGATCGGATAGCCGTCGAACGTCGGCGCCGACATGGCGATCGCGTCGCCAGGAACTGTCAGTGTCTGCAGCGCCTGCAGGACTACGCCCGTCGCACCGGCACCCAGCACCACGTGGTCCGCGGGCAGACCGACATGGGAGCCGATCAAGCCGCGCAGCCGCTCGGGCAGGAAGTCCGGATACCGGTTGGCCGCATCGATCGAGCGAATCAACGCCGACCGCACCGCCGGCAGCGGCGGAAAAGGATTTTCATTGAGTGACAGCGCATGCGGGTCAACCGCGCTGGGAAGCGTGTCGTCGATCTCGACACCGACGGGGCTCTGCAGGGGATGCATCAGACTCGCCCGCCCCACCGCACTGCCGCCGCACCGGCGAAGTCGCCGGCGTGTGCGAAAGCTGCCATCATGACCACGTCACCGGTCTTGACCTGACCGTCCGATATTGCGTGGTCCAGGTTGATGGGGATGCCGGCGCCGAAGAGGTTGCCGCACTCATCAAATGTGTCCCGGTGGCGTTCCTTGGGCAATTCCAGGGCGTCACGCCAGTTGCGCAGGAACGCCCGGTTCGGCTGGTTGGTGACCAGCAGATCGATGTCTTTGGCGGGCAGGCCGATTCGGTCGCACACCGCCAGCGTCACCTCGGGGACCTGCCGGTTGCCGCGGGCCAGCACCTTGGTGATCTTGCTCTCGGTGAAGCCGATGGAGCCCTCACCAGGCCCCGCTTGCCACCACTTGCGGGGCGGATCGACCTCCAGCGTCATTTCGCCGGCGTACTCACCGTAGGTGCGGCACTCGATATCAAGAATGGGCGACTGGTCGGATAGCGTCACCAGCCCCACCGCGGCGCCGTCTCCGGGCACCGCGGACTGTGCCTTACGGCGGATCGTTGGCTGATCGAAGACTTGCCCGGCGGCGTTTTGCACTACGGCGATGAGCGCGGTCTGCCCTGAGCCCGACGACAGCAGTTTGCGAGCCACGTTGAGTGCCAACACGAATGCGGCGCAGCCGCCGTTGTGCAGGTCGAGCACCCAGGACGGCTTCATGCCCAGGCGATGCGCGATTCCCCCGCCCGCGCCGTAGAACGGTACGTCGGGCGCCTGGGTGTGCGTGATCAGTACGTCAGCGCCTGCGATGACGTCGTAGCCGTGGCGTTCGATCAAACCCTGCGCCGCACGCTCGATCATGTCGATCGCGGTCTCGTCGGGCCCGACGTGATGGCGGAACTTGGGCGCGCGGAACATCAAGTTGTCACGCAGGTCGTCGGACTCGGCGAACTGCGCGTAGTACTCCGCGCCGATCGGCTCGCCGGGCAGATAAGTGGAAACGTCGATCAGACTGACGGTTGGCTGGCTCATGATCTCCTCATCTCATCCATGCCGGAGTCACCGACAGGCCATTGTGGTGGCGGTACTCGGCGATTGCCTTGAGGTTCTTCATTTCCAGTAGATGGCCGGCTCCGAACATGTCCCAGAAGTCGCCGACCCAGACAGGACGTTCCGGCGGTGCAGCTTCCGGATACGGGTTGCTGTCGTAGAACGGGTGATGACAATTGGTCCACAGCACAACCGAACCCGGCTTGTCGAAGACGACCTGGGCGTCGACGACGCGCATCAGGTAAATCATCCACAGGTGCTTGCCCTGGTCCCATGCGCAGTGGTAGTCGACCGTGCGAGCCTGCTCATTGGCAACGGTCCGGGTGTAGATCTCGGTCTCCGAACCGAGTCGGTCGTAGGCCAGCCACAGGCCCGGCTCATCGGTGGGCATGAAACCACGCAGGCTGTACGTCCACTCCTCGAGACTGCGGGTGTCAGAAAGATACTCGTACAACTCGTCGGGAGGGCAGTCGATGTATTCATTGACGGTGCAATATTGGCCGAACACCTGGTCGTGCGGGTAGACCGACCTCATCATGTCCATGATGACAGGGGTGGCCTTCTCCCGGGGGCTGGTTTCAATGCGGGTCAGACCGTCGATAGGTTCGTCGGTCCCGGTCTGAGCGGAATGGTGAGCGCGGATATCGTCAAGCGCTGGCAGCGACATCGGTTCGCTCCTTCTTCACGGTTGGAATCTCTTCTCTGGCAGTTGTTTTAGACAGTTGAACAAGAAACGGAGCGAACGGCGGGATTTCATCGGCCGCGCACTCGACACTGACCACGGCCGGGCCATCGACATCCAGCGCCGCGCGCATAGCCGCGGCAAACCCGTCGAGATCTGTGACGTCGATGGATGCCAGCCCCGGAAGCATGGCTGCCAGACCGGCACCCAGGCGGCTGGGACGGAATCGGTTGTAGCTGTACAGGTCGTCATAGAAAAGCTGCTCACGGGTGACGCACATCCCGTGGGCGTTGTTGTTGAACAACACGAAGGTCATCGGAAGTCGGTAGTGCACGGCGGTGTGCACCTCCATGCCGTGCATGAAGAACGCTCCGTCCCCCGCGATCACCGCGGTGCGGCCGGCCGGCCGGCCGCTATTGGAACGCCCGAAGGCCATCCCGATGCCGGCACCGAAGCTGTAGCCCATGCCACCCATGCCGAGCGCAACCGCAAATCTGCCGCCCCGGCGCACCGGGAGGTAGTGGATCGCCGCCGCACCGGTGTTGCCGGCGTCGACAACGATGTCGGTCCCGTCGGGCAGGACACCGTCGAGCACCGCCATCGCGTCTCGGTAGCGCACTCCTTCCTCCGCGCAGGGCGGGGGCGTCAGTTCGGTGCGCCGGACCAGATCCGGTACCCGCACGCCGATCGGCCGCCCGGGTCCCGACAGCGCGTCGGTCAGCATTTGCAGCGAGCCACGCAGGTCATCGGTGTGCACGTGGGTGCAAGGAAAGTAGGGCGGCGCCGACCCGATTGAGACGGTTCGCACCGCCGAGAGCACTTCATCGAGGCCGGTGCGCGCGGTGACCGACAGGCGAGTGCCGACCACCAGGCACACGGCGCTGGCGGCCGCCGCTTCGACCACACCGGGGTGGCCCATCACCCCGGTCACTCCGAGCGCCGACGAAGAGCCGAAACCGGGTATGCCGGCCACATCCTTAGCGTCGGGGACGGTGGCCACCCGGGCGCGCAACACGGCCCTTAACTGTTCGAGCTCGGTCCGGGCATCGTCGCGGGCCACCTGCTCGCCCACGATGATGGTGACCGGCCCGTTCGCGTTGCGCAGTGTCTGCACGATGGGATGCGGGTTCCCAATGGGTCGCTGTTCTTGCGGCTGCCCATTCGGACTGCCCCAGTGCGGCATTACGTCTACCATTCCCTGCTGAATGTCTTTGGGCAGCAATAACACCGCCGGGCCGCCGCGACGCGCGGCGGAAATGGCCCGAGACAACGCCGCAACGATGTCGGCGGGCGCGAGCACCCGTTCACACGACAGCGACACGGCGGAAAACACTGCCTCGGCGTCCAGCGATCCGTTGCGACCGCTGGTGTCCTGAAAGCTTCCACGGCCGTCCATCGTCGTGGCGGTTTGGCCGATCAACGCCAACACCGGAACACGGCTTGTCAGCGACTCTCCCAGGCCCGCGACTAGATTGAGCGCGCCGCCACCCGAGGTCGCCACCACCACACCCAGCCCGGCCCCGCTGCGGCTGTATCCGTCGGCCATCGCGGCGGCAGAGAACTCGTGCTTGGCCAGCACCGCGGTGATTGCGGGCTGGAAGTGCGCCGCGTCGTAGAGATCCTCGATGTTGGCGCCGTCCACTCCGAAGATGTGGCCGACTCCAAGTGTCGCGAGGCGTTCGACGATGTGGTCGACCACCCGTTGTTGCCGAGTGTGCTTGCTGGGCATCTTTTTCACCTTTGATAGTGACGACGCCTATTACACGAGTTAGGCGAGCCTTCGGTTCACCAGGCCACCGCCTTCGGCGAGCGATCAGGTTGACATAGCTGCGAATAGCCCATCTCGGGCTCCCTTAAACCGTCGCAAAAAATCCTCGGCCTCGCCACTTGTGCGGCAAGGCTGAGGATTTACCCCGCGAGCTTCTACAACGCCCGCTGCAGCAGCACCTGGCCGCTGTCAGCGGAGACGACCTGCACGGCGGCGATCTGGTCGACCGGAGTCGAGATGCTGCCCGCGGGCGTCGCAGTGTGGCCGGGCTCGGCCACCCAGGTTGCCAGACGGGTTTGGCTGCCGTCGCGACCCACCACGACCATTGCAAGCGTGTCATGGTGCGCGTTGGCCGGTGCCAGGCAGACACACTTCAGGTCGATGAACGTGCCCCAGTGCTGACTGGTCAGCGCCACCGAGGACGCCAGCAGGTGCGTCCCGACTTGTGTCATCTGCTGCGCGGACGCGGTCACCTGCGGCGGAGCCGTCGAGGAATGACCTTGCACACCAACAAACACGCCGATCCCCAGAACCATGGCCGCGGCGCCCGAGGCCACCCAGGTCGCAACGCGGGTACGGCGGCGCCGGAAGCGTACCGTCCCCAGCAACATCGGCAACAACTCCGGAGAGATCTCCGGTATCGCCGATCCGCTCCCCGCTGCCAGGCCGGCAGCGTCGATTGCGGCCACCTCTGCAGGGTCAAGCTGCGAAAGCAGGGCCGGCATACCACTGAGCTCGGCGACGCCCTCCCGGCAATCCGGGCAATAGGCCAGGTGCGACTCGAATTCGCGGCGCTCGGCAGCGGACAGCGACCCCAAAACGTATGCGGCATCCCACATCGCGTAGTGGTGGTTGTCATCCATAGTCTGTCCAAATACATCGTTGTCACCGGGTGGGCCGATGCCTTGTAGCGGTGTCCTCATTTCATCCATCTCCTGTCACCTCCAAGTATTCGGAGCCGATGACCTCCCCCGGGGGGCTGGCGAATAAATCCCAGCGTCGTCATCGGGTAACTCCGAGTTCCTGCAAAGTGAGTCGCAGCGCCCGCAGCGCATAGTGTAGTCGCGACTTCACTGTTCCTTCGGCAATCTCTAGGTCTGCAGCAATCTGCGCAGTCGTCCAGCCGCGGTAGTAAGACCGCTCGACCACGGCCCGATGCTCGGCGGATAGCTGGGCCATCGCGTCGGCCATCAGCAACCGGTCCAGCGCCGCGTTCACCTCGTCCGGTGTGGACTGCTCAGGTGCGCCCTCCACGTCGGTCGAAGCGACCACATTCCGGTACCTTGCGCTGCGTCGATCGTCGATAATCATGTTGCGAGCGACAGTGAACAACCATGCACGCGCCGACCGCTCTGTGTCGCCGATGACTTCCGGACGTTGCCATGCCCGTAACAGAGTTTCCTGGACGACATCCTCGGCGTGGCTGGCGTCGCCGGTCAGCCGGAGCGCATAACGCCACAAAACGCTGGCATGCTCGTCGTAGAGCGCTTTCATCAGAGCTGTTTCGGCAACTGCCGTGCTGGCCAAACGTGCCACTTGATCACCTCCGCCTACTGACACGAGTTCAGCAGGTGTTTAGTTCACCGGCGCCGCGGCAATCCCGATAAGAGCCGGTCTGCCCTGGGCCCAGAGCCACGCGATCAGGTTTAAGTTCAGGCAAGCGTCAGGATGCGGGGGCCGCTCTCAGTTACCGCGACGGTGTGCTCCCAGTGCGCCGCACGTGACCCGTCGGTGGTGGTGACCGTCCAGTCGTCGTCGAGCACGCACGTCTTACCAGTTCCGAGCGTCAGCATCGGTTCGATGGCCAGGACCGAACCGGGAGCCAGTACCGGGCCTCGCCCCGGAGCACCCTCGTTGGGCAGGAACGGATCCATGTGCATCTGGCGCCCGATGCCATGGCCACCGTAGCCATCCACGATCCCGAAGTCGCGCCCGTAGCGGGCCTGGGCCGCCCGCGTGCCCTGCTCGATCGCATGGGAGACGTCTGTCAACCGATTGCCGCTGATCATCGCAGCGATTCCGGCTTCCAGCGATTCCCTGGTGGCCGCGGAAAGCGCTTCGTCGGCAGGGTCCAGGGCGCCGATCCCGAAGGTGATCGCCGCATCGCCGTGCCAGCCCGCAAGCACTGCGCCGCAATCGATGGAAACCAGGTCCCCGGGTGCCAGTATTTCCGCGGCGGACGGGATGCCATGAACAACCCGGTCGTTGATCGATGAGCAGATGGACGCCGGGTAACCGTGGTAGCCCAGAAACGACGGCGTGGCGCCGGCGTCGCGGATCACCGATTCGGCGACTTGATCCAGGCTCAAGGTCGACACCCCAGAGACCGCAGCCGCGTGGACCGCTTGCAGAGCGGCCGCGACTACCGCGCCGGCGGCGCCCATCGCGTCGAGTTCGCCGGGGCTGCGCTGCGGAACTACCCTGCGACTCCGCAGGCGCGCCAGCGCGCTCATGACTACTTGCCCAGGACCTTCAGCGCGCGAGCGAAGACCTCATCCACAGTGCCGACGGCGTCCACGGTCTTCAATTCGTCGCTGTAGTAGTCCAGCAGCGGGGCTGTCTCGTCGCGGTAGACCTTCATCCGGTTGCGGATCACGTCGTCGGTGTCATCCGCGCGGCCACGCCCTTTGAGCCGGTCGAACAACAAGTCTTCCGACACCCGGAACTCGACGACCGCATCGAGGTCGAGACCCCGGCGATCGAGCATTTGGTGCAACGCCTTGGCCTGCTCGACCGCGCGCGGATATCCGTCCAGGATGAAGCCGCCGGCCACGTCCGGATCATCCAGACGGTCGTCGACGAGCTGGTTGGTGAGCTCCGAGGGCACCAAGTCACCGGCGTCCAGATAGCGCTTGGCTTCCAGGCCGAGTTTGGTGCCGTTGCCGATGTTGTGCCGGAACAGCTCACCGGTGGAGATCTGTGGGATCCCAAGCTTTTCGGCGAGCTTTTCGGCCTGTGTACCTTTACCCGCTCCAGGCGGTCCAAGCAAAACGAGTCTCACTTGAGGAACCCTTCGTAGTTGCGCTGCATGAGCTGACTCTCGATTTGTTTGACCGTATCCAAACCGACGCCGATCATGATCAGAACCGCTGTGCCACCAAATGGCAAATTCTGGACCGTTCCACCGTTGCCCTGGAGGAACAGATTGGGCAGTACCGCGATCGCGCCCAGGTAAATCGAGCCCGGCAGCGTGATCCTGCTCAGCACGTAACGCAAATAGTCGGCGGTCGGTTTTCCCGGCCGAATTCCGGGAATGAAGCCGCCGAACTTCTTCATCTCGTCGGCACGCTCGTCGGGATTGAACGTGATCGACACATAGAAGTACGTGAAGAAGATGATGAGACCGAAGTAGATGCCGATATACACGGGGTCGCTCGGGTCGGACAGATAGGTACCGACGACCTTGTCCCACCAGCTGTTGCCCACGCCGCCGCTGCCACTTCGAATCAGCTGCGTGATCAGGTGGGGAATGTAGATCAGCGACGACGCGAAGATGACCGGGATAACGCCGGCCTGGTTGACCTTCAACGGCAGGTACGTGGAGGTTCCGCCGTACATCCGCCGGCCCACCATGCGCTTGGCGTATTGCACCGGGATTCGGCGCTGGCCCTGCTCGACGAACACCACGCCGACGACGATGGCCAGCGCGGCCACGCAGACGGCGGCGAAAATGACCCCGCCGCGGCTGTCCAGGATGGATCTTCCTTCAGCAGGAATGCGAGCAGCGATGCCGACGAAGATCAGCATCGACATGCCGTTGCCGATGCCCCGCTCGGTGATCAGCTCGCCCATCCACATCACCAGCGCCGCGCCGGCTGTCATGACCAGCACGATGACAACCAACGTGAAGATGCTTTGGTCGGCGATGATGTCCAGCGAGCAGCCCTGCAGCAGGCCTCCGTTTGCCGCCAGTGCCACGATGCTGGTGGCCTGCAGGACGGCAAGCGCGATCGCCAGATAGCGGGTGTACTGCGTCATTTTCGCTTGGCCTGCTTGACCCTCTTTGCGCAGTTCCTCAAAGCGCGGGATGACGACGGTGAGAAGCTGCACGATGATGCTGGCGGTGATGTACGGCATCACCCCCACCGCGAACACCGTCAGCTTCAGCAGCGCGCCACCGGAGAACAAGTTGATCAGCGAATAGATCTGTCCGGCTTCACCGCTGCTGGCCTCTTTGATGCACTGCTGCACGTTCGGAAAGTTGACACCGGGGGACGGCAGGGCCGCACCGAGGCGATAGAGAACAATGATGCCCAGCGTGAAGAGGATCTTCCGTCTCAGGTCGGCTGACCGCAGCGATGAGATGAAAGCCGAAAGCACTCTTCCTCCTGCGCAGCCGAACTCTGGTCGCGGTCTTCCAACCGGGCTGTCTGGCCGACTGGATCATTCCTGGGTCATCCTGCGTCACGCGCCCAAGTCCCGCAGGCAGGACGTCCGGCGTCGCGCGTCAGACCGTGTACGAGACTAACAGCTGGTCTGGACAGGTTCTTAACTGCCGCCATCTAGGCGCGCCCAGAGCGCCTGGAACTGGCCCAAATGTCCCCTTCGGGAACAGCCAGTGAACCTGCAGGAAGCCGTCAGCCGAGAGGCGTATATTTCTGTTAGTTCATTATATTTGCTAAGTATCGAAAGCTAAGTAACGAAAGCTAAGTAACGAAACCTAGGACCGGAGGCTGACTCCATGACACGCACTGATCAAGACAGCTGGGACCTGGCCTCTAGCGTCGGTGCCACGGCAACGATGGTCGCCGCTGCCCGCGCGCTGGCCAGCCAGGAGAGCAACGCGATCATCAATGACCCGTACGCGGAGCGATTGGTGCGAGCGGTTGGGCTGGACTTCTTCACCCGCCTGGTCGACGGCGAAATCACCTTGTCCGACGTGGCCGACGGCGAACGCGACCTGCAGCTGGAGACAGATTCGATCGCGGTGCGCACCCGCTTCTTCGACGACTTCTTTCTGAACGCCGCCCGCGACGGGGTTCACCAGGCGGTAATCCTGGCTGCCGGCCTCGACGCCCGGGCGTACCGCCTGGCCTGGCCACCCACGAGCGTGGTCTACGAGGTCGATCAGCCCCAGGTCGTCGACTTCAAGACCACCGCGATGTCAAACCTCGACGCCACTCCCACGGCTGTGCGCCGAACCGTCAGCATCGACCTGCGGGACGACTGGCCGGCCGCCCTGCGCCAGGCTGGATTCGACGTGACGCAACCAACCTCCTGGAGCGCCGAAGGCCTGCTCATGTACCTCCCGCCGGAAGCCCAGGACCGGCTCTTCGACAACATCAGCGCGCTGTCCGCGCCGGGCAGCAGGCTGGCCACCGAATATCACGGCGACGACGCCGGCCCGACCATGACCGAGCGCGCGCAGCAGTTCAACGAGCGGTGGGCCAACATCGGCTGCGACATCGACCTGTCGGGGCTGTTCTTCGACGGCGAGCGCAGCAATGTCGTCGACTACCTGACCGCTCGAGGCTGGCAAGTGGGCAGCCGACCGCGGCGAGAGCTCTTCGCCGATTACGGCCTCGCCTTCCCCGAAGACGAGACGTCGCAGCTTCGCAACATCATCAGCCTCAACGCAACGTTGAAATAGGGGGACCCTTCATGACAGACAGCGCAAGCGCCGGCACCATCCGGCACGACGGGGACAGCTGGGACCTGGCGTCGAGCGTGGGGGCCACCGCCACCGCGGTGGCAGCCCGGCGGGCAATGGCGTCCAAGGGCCCGAACCCGTTGATCGACGATCCCTTCGCCGAGCCGCTGGTGAATGCCGTCGGCGTGGAGGCCTTCATCCGGATGATGAACGGCGAGATCGAGGTCGCCGAGGAGGATCCCTCCTTCACGCCTCAGCGACTGAGCGAAGGCATGGCGGTCCGCACCCGGTTCTTCGACTCGTTCTTCCTTAGCGCGGCCGAAGCCGGTGTGCGCCAGGCCGTGATCCTGGCCTCCGGGCTGGACACCCGTGCCTACCGGCTGCAATGGCCCGCCGGGACGGTGGTCTACGAGATCGACCAGCCGCAGGTGATCGAGTTCAAGACCCGCACCCTGGCCGATCTGGGCGCCGAGCCCACCGCCGGCCGCAAGGCCGTGGGCATCGACCTTCGCGACGACTGGCCGGCCGCGCTGCGCGACAGCGGATTCGACCAGGGCCAGCCAACGGCCTGGATCGCCGAAGGCCTGCTGGGCTACCTGCCGCCGGACGCACAAGACCGCCTGTTCGACAACATCACCTCGCTCAGCGCCGCCGGCAGCCGGGTGGGTACCGGGTACGTCCCGGATATCCGCGACCGCGTCGAAAAGAACAAGCGCCACGGTGAGATCAGCGACCGCTGGCGCCGGATGGGGTTGAATCTCAACTGGTCCGAGCTGGTCTACGAGGGCGAACGCAACGACGCTGCAACCTATCTGTCCGATCGGGGCTGGCAGACGACGGTGCGCAGCACACCAGAGCTCTACGCGGACAACGGCTTCGAATTCCCCGAAGAGCCCGACACGGCCTTCGGGGACATCAAATACTTATCCGCCGTCTTGAAATCAGGGGATGTACGCGGAGATAGAGCATGACGCGCGCAGACCAGGACACCTGGGACCTGGCGTCGAGCGTAGGCGCGACCGCAACGTGGGTAGCAGCCTGCCGCGCGCTGGCCAGCAAGCAACCCAATGCGCTCATTGATGATCCACTTGCCGATCCGCTGGTTCGTGCGGTGGGTAAGGAATTCTTCATCCGTGTACTCGACGGCGAGATCACCGACGAGACCGGCGGTCTCGCCGCCGACGCCGATCCCGACGCGGAATTCAATCTGCGGCGAATGGTCGACATGATGACCGTGCGCACGCGCTACTTCGACGACTTCGCGATTAGGCGGGTTCCACACCCGGCGACCTGACAACCATCGGCACGGCCGGGAAGCACCACGCCATCTCCGACCGCGACTTGCGCAGCGCGGCGGTCCCGTAGCCCTTCTTTCGGTGATCGGGATGAATCCAGATCCGCACGTCCACCTCGCCGTTGACGAGCTCGCCGAACACCATCCCGACCTTCTCGCCTGAATCGACGGCCACGAACCAGGCGGCCTCTTCGTCGTCGACACGCGCCAGCGCCGCACCGATTTCGTCGTCGAGACTGCCTGCCGGTCCGCCGGATCCGTCACCAGCGGCACCCATATCCGAGGTCCGCGTGGCGAAGACGTCGCGGTCCTCGTCAGCGGAGAAGGGCAGCAGCTCCAGGGTGTCGCCTGAGCTTGCCGGACGCTCGCCGACGGTGAAGCTCAGCTGTTTGTTCAGGTCCTCCAATTCGGCAAGGATCTGTTTACGCGAATCGATGGTGAGCCGATCGAACGACATGCTCATCACGGCTTCGGCCGCCAGATGCGACGTGTCAAGCAACTGGACGATCGCCTCGACGGCGGTGGCCTTGTTCTCGGATTCCACCACCACGTCGGCCACCTCATGTCGGCGCTCCAGGGCTTTCAACAGGGCGTCGGCAATCTCGCGGCGGGCAGCTTTTCGGTCGTGGTCGGTCATTGCACAAGCCTAGAACTTCGCACCACGAACTTCACGCCGATCTCGCTACACCGGATGCGAAAGCCGATCTCCCAGCTCCAAGAACCGCCCGTAGCGATCCACGACTGCCTCCGCCCAGGCGGCTTGAGGTTCGACGACGCGCTCGGTCGAGCCCCAGCGCGAGGCGTCGGCAATCGTCGATTCCAGACCGGTCGCCAACCGGCCCAGGAAAGCGGCACCCAGCGCCGCCCCCTCGGCCACCCCGGACACCTCGACCGGTCGGCCGGTGGCGTCGGCCATTGCCTGCATCCAGGGCTGGACCCGGGTGCCGCCGCCCGAGGCCACGATGCGCGCCACCGGCATTCCGCTCAGTTCGATGAGGTGGCGAACGACAAAGCCCGACGCCTCGTAGGCGGCACGCCGCAGCGACGCGGCGTCATGAGTCAGATCCAGCGCAGCAAGGGCGCCGCGACGGTCCGGGTCGTGAAAGGGTGCGCGCTCGCCGCGAATGTAGGGCGACCACACCGGCACTCGGCGCGGATCGACGTTTGCGAGATCGGCGGCCGCGTCACCGGGTGCGAGGACGCGATCCACCCAGCCGAGGAACAAACCGCCGGCGTTGCTGGCTCCGCCAATCTGGAACTTCCCGGTAGCGGTATGCGGAATCGTCCACAGACCCGGCACCTGGCGGTATTCCGGGATGGTGATCCACACGATCAGGGTGGTGCCACACATCACCAGCACGTCGCCATCGCGGTCCGCGCCGGCCACGATCTGCTCGCATACGGCGTCGATGGCTCCGACCGCCAACGTCGCCCCGGTCCCCTGCACTTGCCCGGCGGCCGCCCCGATCGTGTCCACTCGCGGCATTTGCTCGACGGTCGCACCGCGATCGGCGCACTGCGCTGGGTTCCAGCCGTTCCCATCGAAGAGGGGAAAGGCCGTGATGGCAGTGGCGGAGTCGATCACCGCCTCGCCGGCCAGAGCGTGGGTGGCAACCGCGGCCGCCGGCCAGTAGCCGGCCGCGTCGGGCGCCTCGGCAGTGGTCCAGCGCAGAAACCCGGCAGCCTCGCCCATTGCCGGGAGGGGCTGGGCCGGTTCCCCCGCAGCGCCGGGCATCCGGCCTCTGGCGTCGCCGTACAGCAGGCCCGCGGTGATGGGCCTGCCCGCAGAATCGACTGCGGTCAGCGATGGCACCATCGCCGAAACGGCCACCGCACCTGCATCAGGAAAGGCCAGTTGGTCCAGGGCCGCCACTGGACCTCGCCGCCATGCCTCGTCGGCGTCGTGCTCGAGCTGGTCGGGTGCCGGCACCCGCAGCCGGTGCGGAATCCGCACCCGCGCCGTCACCTGGCCGTCCTCGTCGGCGGCCACCGCTTTGACGGCGGTGGTGCCGATATCGATCCCGATTGTGACGCCGCTACGTGACACTGGCGTCACCGTACGCCAGCATTGGGACTCGTGACCTCAAGACCGCGCGCCTTGGTGACCGCCCCACTCAGAGGGCCGGGGTTCACCAAACTTCGGCTGCTGGCCGACGTGATCTACGACCCCTGGATAGACGCGACCCCGCTGCGGATCTACACGCCTGAGCAGCTGGCCGACCGGATCAGCGCCGAGGCCGCCGATGTGGTTGTGGTGGAGAGCGACTCGGTGCGCGGCCCGGTGTTCGACCTGGGGTTGCGTGCGATCGCGTCCACCCGCGGCGACCCCAACAACGTCGACGTCCCCGGGGCCACCGCGGCCGGCATCCCGGTGCTGAACACTCCGGCTCGCAACGCCGACGCGGTCGCCGAGATGGCGGTGGCCTTGTTGCTGGCGGCCACCCGGCACCTGGTGACCGCAGACGCCGATGTGCGCGGCGGCCACATGTTTCGTGACGGCAGCATTCCCTACCAGCGGTTCCGGGGCGCCGAAATCGCGGGGCTCACCGCCGGGCTGGTGGGCCTCGGCGCCGTCGGCCGAGCCCTGCAATGGCGGTTGTCCGGGCTGGGCCTGCGGGTCATCGCGCACGATCCGTACAACGACGAAGCCCGCCACGGCCTCGACGAGCTGCTGGCCGAGGCCGATGTGATCTCCATGCACGCGCCGGTCACCGCCGGCACCACCGGGATGATCGGCGCCGAACAATTCGCTGCCATGCGCGACGGCGTTGTCTACCTCAACACCGCGCGGGCCCAGCTGCACGACACCGACGCACTCGTCGACGCCCTGCGCGCCGGCAAGGTGGCCGCCGCGGGGCTGGATCATTTCGCCGGTGAATGGCTGGCCACCGATCATCCGCTGACGGGCATGCCCAATGTGGTGCTGACCCCGCATATCGGCGGGGCGACGTGGAACACTGAGGCCCGGCAGGCGCAGATGGTGGCCGACGACCTGGAAGCGCTGCTGAGCGGGAACACACCCGCCCACATGGTCAACCCGGAGGTACTCGGCTCATGAATTTCGTTGACAACCCCGAGTCCGCGGTGCTGGCAGCGGCCAAGGACATGTTGCGCCGCGGCCTGGTCGAGGGAACGGCCGGCAACATCTCGGCGCGCCGCTCCGATGGCAACATCGTCATCACACCGTCGTCGATCGACTACGCCGAGATGGCGCTCGACGACCTGGTGCTGGTCGACTCCGTAGGCGCTGTCCAGCACGCCAGGGACGGACGGCACCCGTCGTCGGAGATGCACCTGCATCTGGCCTGTTACGAGGCGTTCGACGACATCGGCAGCGTCATCCACAGCCATCCCGTGTGGGCGACCATGTTCGCCATCGCGCATCAGCCGATTCCGGCCTGCATCGACGAATTCGCCGTTTACTGCGGCGGCGAGATTCGGTGCGCCGACTACGCCGCGTCCGGCACACCAGACGTCGGGGCCAATGCGGTCAAGGCGCTGCAAGACCGCGGCGCCGCCCTGATCGCCAACCATGGCCTGGTCGCCGTCGGGCCCCGCCCGGACAAGGCGCTGCACATCACCGCATTGGTCGAACGCACCGCCCAGATCGTCTGGGGCGCCCGCGCGCTCGGTGGTCCGGTCCCGATTCCCGACGAGGTGAACCGGAATTTCGCCGGCGTCTACAGCTATCTGCGCACCAATCCGATGTAGTGGGACCACGGTGATGGACCGGGTTCGGATTGGCCGCGCGAGCGTGGCCCGTGTGGTGGAGTTCCAGTTCAGCCTGGGAACCAAATTTTTCCCCCGGACGCCGCCGTCGGGGTGGCGGGACAACACCGACTTGCTGGTGCCGGATTTCTACGACCCCGAGACCGACGAATGGCACATCGCGGTCCAAAGCTGGGTCATAGCGGTCGACGGGCTGACGGTCGTCGTCGACACCGGCGTCGGCAACGATCGCGAGCGTCCGCACATGCCGCCGCTGGATCACCTGAACACCGGGTACCTGAACGCGCTGCGGTCGGCGGGCTCGCCCGTCCTGGATCGCGATGACGTGGACGTAGTGGTCAACACCCACATCCACTCCGACCACGTCGGATGGAACACCATGTTGCACAACGGCGCCTGGGTGCCGACGTTTCCCAACGCGCGGTATCTGGTGCCCGTCGCCGACTACCGCCACTTTCAGCCGGACGGACCGGCAGCGAGTCGATCGCCACGCACCGAGGAGGAGGCGGCCCAGCAGCGCGGTGACCAGTTGGTGTTCGCCGATAGCGTGTCGCCCATCGAGGCGGCCGGACAGCTCGTTGGATGGTCGGACGGTTACCAGATCAGCGAGTCGCTTCGACTGCTGCCTGCCCCCGGACACACACCGGGCTCCTCGGTCTTGTGGCTGGACGCGGGTCAACCAGCCGTCTTCGTCGGCGATCTCACTCACAGCCCGCTGCAGCTGCGTCGCCCCGACGAACCCTGCGCTTTCGACATCGATGCCGACGCCGCCACCGCCACCCGCCGCCGTATCTTCACCGAGGCCGCACAAACTGGGGCGGCGGTCATACCCGCGCACTATCCCGGCCACGGCGGTGCGACGCTGCGCGCCGTCGCGGACCAGTTCGACGTTGACGACTGGCTAGACATCGAACCGCCCTGAGCGATGGCGTCTAGCCCGGGGCCGGCCGATTGCGCCAGTTGCGGGGTGAGGTGCCGTGCGTCCGGCCGAACAGCCTGCTGAAATATCCGGCATCGTGCATCCCCACCCGCCTGGCGACCTCCGCGATCGGTAGGTCCGTTTCGGCCAGCAACGCCCGTGCTTCGGCCATCCGGCGTTCGATGATCCACTCCCCCACGGCGCGTCCGGTCCGGCGGCGCACGACCGTGGTCAGGTGTGCCGGCGTCATGCCGAGTTCGCGTGCCACGTCTCGCAACGACAGCGGCTCGCCGAGACGGCGTTCGATCACCGCGAACACCTCGGCCAGCAATGGCTCACCGCTGCGCCTTAAGTCGGCGACGACGTCGCGGGCCAGGCGGGCGAGCTCGATCAGCAGCAGCGTCAGGTGCGCCAGGGCGGCCTGTCGGTAGCCCTCCCGGCCCGCGGTCAGCTCGGTTTCGATTGACCGGATCGCGTTGGCCCAGGCCGATCGTCGCTCCGCAGGGACGTCCAGGCGCAGCATGCCGCCCGGGTGCCCGTGCAGGAACGGAAAGAGCAACGGGTGCCCGCGCCAGGCGGGCCACGGTGATCGTGCATCCTCACCGAGCGCAACAGGATCAAAAAACACCGTGACCCCGTCATCCAGCTCGTCCAGCTGCCCCGGGTCGAGCACCTGACCGGCGGCCATGACGTACACCCGGCCCGCTGAGGGGATGTACCAGAGAGCCGGGAAGTCGTGAATATGACGACCGAGTCCGCCCACATCGTCGCGTCCGCAACGGTGCACCGACACGGGAGAGGTGTCCGGACCCGTCCGGTATTGGTAGATGGGCACGCCGTTGCGATGGCTGATCACCCGAGCAAGCTGCGTCATGTCACTTCGCTAAAGATAATCCTAGCTTTTATTATGATCGCCCAAATATCCAACATAATAACGGTGCAGCATGGAGTTCATGATTAAACATCATCCACATGACTACATCCCAGCCGCGGGCCGCGACGCGCTGCTTCCCGGCTACGACCTGTTGACCCGGCTGGCCGGCTTCAACCGCGTCCATGACAGGCTCATCCGCCAGTCCGAACTCGCCGCCGACCAGCACGTCCTGGAAATCGGCTGCGGAACCGGCAATCTCAGCGTCCGCGCCAAGCGCGCTTATCCCTCGATCTCGGTGATCGGATCCGACCCCGACCCAGTCGCGCTGCACCGCGCACAGCGAAAGGCAAGGCGAATGACCGGAATCCGCTTCGAACGCGGCTACGCAGAGCGGCTGCCCTACACAGACGGCGAATTCGATCGCGTCCTGTCGTCGATGATGTTGCACCACCTGGACAGCGACGCCAAACCGGCCGCGGCGGCGGAGGTGTTTCGCGTCCTGCGTCCCGGCGGGCGGCTGCACGTGGTCGATATGGGCGGCAGGATGACCGCTGACGACGGCTTATCGGCCCGGCTCACCATGCACAGCCCGCTGGCGGCGGGCAACCTGGGCGATGCGATTCCGGAGCTGCTGCGTGCGGCCGGCTTCGACTGCGCCGAGGTGACCACGCATCGTCAACGCTTCGTCGGCCGGCTCACCTACTACCGTGCCACCCGGCCCGCCTAGCGCTGGTCGATCGCAACTTTGACAGCGCCGCTCTCGCCCTGGTTGGCAATCGCAAGGAAGGCGTCCCGCCAACGATCCAGCCCGAAGGCGTGGGTGAGTATCGGACTCAGGTCGACCCGGCCGGCCTCTATCAGGTCGAGGTAGTGGACGATCGCGTGCTTGCGCTGTCCGTCGATCTCCTCGATCAGAGAGTTAGGTTGTGCGGCGGACCCGGGCTGTAGGCATTGGGGGTGAGTGCGTCGAGTTTGTGCTTGTGGTGTCCACTGCCCGCTGTGTTCCGGCGTGTTAATTGGGGAGCAGCTCGCTGTCAAGGTTGCCGCATGCCGGCACCGGCGTACAGTGGCGGCAGGTTGCTTATATTGACTAAGTAATGTGCTAAGCTAGGCTAAGTACATTCGATAGGGGGCAAGAAAATGACTTCCACCACTAGGTATGAGGGCGACACCTGGGACCTGGCGTCCAGCGTCGGGGTGACCGCGACCATGGTCGCCGCGGCCCGCGCGATGGCCACCCGCGAAGAGCGGCCACTGATCGACGACCCGTTCGCGGAGCCACTGGTGCGCGCCGTGGGCGTGGACCTGCTCACCCGGCTGGCCAGCGGCGAGCTGGACCCTGCTGAGCTGAATGACCAGGCAGTCCAAGTGGGCGCGCAGGACGGCAACGCAGGATCCACCGGGGCCATGTCCCGGATGGCCGACAACATGGCCGTGCGCACCAAGTTCTTCGATGAGTTCTTCCTGGACGCGACGAAAGCCGGCATCAAGCAGGTGGTGATCCTGGCCTCGGGGCTGGATTCCCGCGCCTACCGCCTGGCATGGCCCACCCAAACGGTGGTCTATGAGATCGACCAGCCGCAGGTCATCGAATTCAAGACCCGCACCCTCGCCGAGCTGGGCGCCGAGCCCACCGCCGAGCGGCGCGTGGTCGCCATCGACCTGCGCAACGATTGGCCCACCGCACTGCGGACCGCGGGATTCGACCCGAGCCAGCCGACCGCGTGGAGCGCGGAGGGACTGCTCGGCTATCTGCCGCCAGAGGCTCAGGACCGCCTGCTCGATACCATCACCGAGCTCAGCGCGCCGGGCAGCCGGTTAGCCACCGAAAGCTCGCGCAATCTCGAGCCCGGCGAGGTGGAAAAGATGACGGAGCGCATGCAACACATCTCCGAGCGCTGGCGTGCACACGGTTTCGAACTCGACATGACCGGCCTCGTCTACCTAGGCGACCGCAACGAAGCGGCATCCTATTTGTCCGACCGCGGTTGGGATTTGACCACCAGCAGCGTCCGCGACCTCTTCGCGGCCAACGGGCTTCCGCCGTTCGACGGCGAGGACGCCCGGATGGGCGACCTGCTCTACACGAGCGGCACGCTCAACAAGAACGCCAACTAGGAGCCTCACAAATGATAACCGAAACGAAACGAACAGACGGCGACAGCTGGGGCCCGGGGTCCAGCGTGGGAGCGACTGCGACCATGGTCGCGGCAGGCCGCGCGCTGGCTTCGAAGGGTCCCGACGCATTACTGCACGACCCGCTCGCCGACCCCCTGGTCCGAGCGGTAGGCCTGGACCCGTTCATCCGGATGATCGACGGAGAGGTCACCTTCGAGGATGACGCCGTCCTGCGCCGGGAGGCGCTCAATGAGCAGATTGCCGTCCGCACCCGGTTCTTCGACGACTTCTTCACCCGGGCCACCGACGCTGGGATCCGCCAAGCGGTGATCCTGGCCTCCGGCCTGGACACCAGGGCCTACCGACTGGGCTGGCCCGAGGGCATGGTGGTCTACGAAATCGACCAGCCGCAGGTCATCGAATTCAAGACGCGCACGCTGGCCGACCTCGACGTCGCACCGACCGCCGATCGGCGGCCCATCGGCATCGACCTGCGCAACGACTGGCCGAACGCGCTGCGGCAGCACGGTTTCGACGTCAACCAACCCACGGCATGGATTGCCGAAGGCCTGCTGGTTTACCTGCCGCCCGAAGCTCAGGACCGGCTGTTCGAC
>Ga0182014_10001490_pt1 | contig 31130 bp, 24 predicted proteins | sample 612S2DmetaG_FD_120489 | JGI IMG/M metagenome (GOLD analysis project Ga0182014, IMG submission 120489) | Permafrost microbial communities from Stordalen Mire, Sweden - 612S2D metaG | ecosystem: Environmental > Terrestrial > Soil > Wetlands > Permafrost | place: Sweden: Stordalen | collected... | reverse complement strand
GTTCAAACCCGCTCTGCGCCGCCAGTGTCCGCTGTTTCATCCTCGCCAGCCCTCCGATGCTCTCCTCAATCTATCTTGAACATCAGTGGAAAATGGAGAACTTAATCAGAGTCTCCTTAGGCCATCTCAGTTGCATATTCATGCATCACCTGCACCACCTGCATCACCTCGGGAGATAACCGACATACATCCTCGGTCAAGTGGCCCCACCCGCCCACGCCAAGACACCCGTAAATGGAGGAACGTCGTGAAACAGACCGCTCTTATAGCAGCAGCTCTTTTTGCCGGGTTTATAGGTGGAGTCCTCGGCAATCGTACAAATTATTTCAACCGACAACCACGTCCCGCCGATTTGGTACGCGCTCATCGCTTCGAGTTGTTGAACGAACACGGGCAGCCAATCTCTTACTGGGGTGTTGATAAGGGCGATGATGTTGTGCTGGCTTTCGCACGTAATGCCGGCGCAAACCAAGCTCCAATCGGCGCTGTGGCCGCTCAACCTCTTGGGCCCCTCGACGATCCCGATAGCCAGCGGTTCGCAATTGGATTGCTCGGCGACGATAGCCCGTTTCTGAAATTACGCGGGCCGGATGGTAAGCTTCGGGCGGAGCTGCTCCTAAACCTATTCAGTAAGCCAATTTTCTTACTGGAGGACGAGACCGGCCCGAGGGTGTCACTGGGGATTGCGGGTACTGATACTCCTGGCGTTGATGTGAATGACTGGGATCTCGATTTTCACCCCGAGAGGGCGAGCATTGGAATGTTCGCCCGACGCGATAGTAAGGGAACATATCTCCAGGGATTTCTGGATGTTCACAAGGACAGAGTGAAGTACCCGTAATCACACTCTCAGCGGATTCTCCGCGTCTCCCGTGGTGGGGAACTCCGGGTTCCGGTAAAGACTCAACCACTCACTTCGGCGCAGGCGAGGGGCCGGTAAGACCCTTCAAGGCGAGTAATGCAAGCATCACCACAGCCAGAAGCATTGCTCCCCACAAAACCCACTTATGGCGTTCGGACCACGGACGCTCGTCGGGACGCCCGGTGTAACTGGGATTCAGAGTCTCAGCCGCAATCACAGCCTGTGCTGCATCCGCCTCTTTGTGGAAGAACCTGGCGTAGTCGTATTCGGGGGCGGGCAACTTTTCGTCGCCGTAATAGAGCTTGACGGCGATCTTGCCCGCGGGATCGAAATAGATCCTCCGCTCCAGGAACTGAGGTTCGACCTTATCTATCGCCAGCGGCACGTTATCGCCATTGTCAATCTCGACGATTGCCTGGCGTTCCTCGCCGTTGCAGAAACCGAGCGCGAGATCTTCCGTCACCACTTCCCTGCTGCCGCTCTTCATGCGAATACGGCTGATACTTCCGCTACAGAGCTGTTGCCCTTGCGGATCATTCGCCGTGACAGCACTCACGCTCACGGTGCGCCGGAAGTTGACGACGCCCGGCGGAACGGTAAACAGGATGCGGCCTACCGGAACCCCCGGATCGAAATCGCAGGCGATCCGGGTGGCGCGGCTGACTTGCTCGGGAGGATGGCAGCGGCCTGCGGAAATCCAAGTGGCTTGAGTCTCGTGATGCGCTGACGTACTGGCACCGGTAATGTCGTGGGGAGAAATGGCAGGTGTGATGCTCACGTGCAGATAGCGGAAAGTTGCCAGCGGTACGCGCAGAGTAAAGTTGTTGCCCAGGCCTTCGCGCGAAAAATCATACAAAGTCGACGTGGAAAGCTTGCGGCCCGCGCTTTCTCCGAGGGCATCGTGGCCATCCGCCGCAGCCGACGCAACGAAGTTGGCAGCCTTCACATGAAGCAGGACCTGGTTATACTCGACCTCGCCTCCCACATCGAGATCGAACTCGGTGCGCCCGCCGCGCATTCCCAGATTCAGGATGCGCGCTTCCCGTTCTTCGGTCGAAGACGCTGCATGTTCTTCGCTGAGCGCGTAAGGAACCTGAACATCGCCATCGTAGAGGCGCACATCGGAGAGATCGGAGCGGACATGTGCCCAGATGGGCCCATCGATCACAAGATAGTTCTGCCTTCCTGGCTGCGAGACCGAAACGTCGCGTCTATACCGAAGATACTCGCGCACCGGGCCGACCACGTTTGATGGGACGAAAGCGAAACCACAGAGGGCGAGAACACAGGGGGCCAGAACAACGCACCGTTTGATCAAGTCCGTCTGCCTCCTTCTCTCGCTTGCGGAGACGACAGTTTCAGCCAATCCTTCTGATACACGAACGACACCGCCAGTAGAAGGACGCCGAGGATCATGAAACTCAGGATGCGGTATCCGCGGTCGAGTTGCGAAACGTCATAAGTAAACACTTTCACGATGGTGGCCGCGATCAGGAACAAAGCCTGCCAGCGGAAGAAGGCCGACTTGCGCCAGAAACCGATCGCCATCAGGAGCGCGCCGTAAGCCATCCACAATGCGGAATAGGAGAAATACTCGGCGATCAGGAGCCGGTGCCGCCCCGTCGCTAGCGCCACCGACCACGACGTAACTCCGTTCGGACCGGCGGGGATCTGCCGCCCGTAGTAATCCCCAATCTCGCGGCTCAGGCCCACCAGCGCCAATGCATTCAGGGCCAGCACGGCAACCCCGGCCAGTTGACGGTCGAAGTCGCTCTCGCGCTTTAGGCTGAACCACGACAGGAGCGCCAGCATCGCCATGGCGAGCAGATATGTCGCCATCCGGGAATTCACGAGCAAGGTGTCGACCGTGAAGTCGTCGAAGGCCAGAAGCCGCACCACGCCGAGGGCGAGCGCGGTGGCCGCGAGATAGTGCAGGAAACCCGCGCTAATCCGGTCTGCAACCCACAACAGCACTCCGGCTTCGACCAGCCAGCCCACGGTGATCCAGTGCCCGTCCAGCCGTATAGGAATGGCGATGGTGATCAAAGCTACGGCCAGCGCCAGATGCAACAACCGCAGCGCCTCCGCATTGGCCGGCTCGCGACGACTAATGATGCGGCTCAACCCGATGTGTACCGCCGCCAAGGCAAGCGCAAACCAAGCCATGGCCAGCTTATCGACCTGCTCGACCATGGCATAGGCTTGGAGAAAATACACGCCGGTGTTGACAAAGGTAATTATGCCCGGCAGGTAGGGCAGCGAAACCGCCCCTTCCGGAGTCTTCGATACCAGGGGGGCCACGGCAAAGATGGCGAAAAAGATCGTCGCGAAGAAAAAAGTGACGCCGAATTCGTTGCGTCGATAGTATTCCGCATACCAGGCGATATAGAGCACTAGCGTGCCGGCGTAACTGAGCACGAGTAATCGGCGCCACGGCCTGACGGCAACGAGCGCCACCGACGCAGAGCCAAGCAGCGCTACGTAGGAGAACAGCTGTATTTCGCGGTTCTGCCCGGTCGAGAGCAGCAACGGTGTAGCGAAGCCGCCCGTCAAGGCGATAGCGGCCAGGATCTCGGCGTCCTGTTTGATGGCCAGCGTGGCAGTCGAAGCGGTCACGATCACCATGGCCAGAAACGCGATGGAGGACGGAATCAGGCCATACATCTGGAACGCGGCCCACAAGGAGAGATACAACACTCCCACGCCCACCGCCTTCAGCGAGTAGGAAAATATCTTGTAACCACGGTTGCGGAAACTCTCGCTCCAAACAATCACCGCGATCCCGGCCAACAGTCCGATGGACACGCGTCCCGTGGGGCCAATCCAGTTATTGTCGAAAGCGAACTTGAGGAAGTACGACACGCCGATGAGCACGGCCGAGATGCCAATCCGGTTTAGCCAGTGCGAACCGATGCGGGATTCAAGGTCGGTCGCCGGCGCCTCTGCGGCAAAGTGCGGAGGCGAGACTGGAGGCATAGCGACTGGTGGCAACGGCAGCGCCGGCAAAGCGTTCGGGACCACATGGGGAGGAGGGGGCGGGCCCGGAGATGGCCGAGCTTCCGCACTCTGCACGGGCTCTGGCGCGACCTCTTCCACCCCGACCTTGCGCTCCAACCGCTCAAGACGTATGGAGAGGTCACGAACCAGCGCACGTAAGGATTGCAGGTCGCTCTCTTGTGAGTTCATGATTGGTTTCGCTGGCGAAAGAACCAATCACTATAGGTGAAGCTATCTCCGATTGCACCATCTTATTCTTGCATGGTCTGACCTTGCCAACATGGAAGACCTCCAGATCTCCTCAGTGTCTCGGTGGTGAAATTGGGGCTTCCCTGCGCCCCTGTGGCCAGCCCCTTTTTGTGTTTAGATAAGACCCATGAAATTCCACACTGAGTACCTGACCCTGCATACGAAAACCAAGCACGCCTACGTCCACCTGACGCCACAAGTTGAGAGCGCCCTTAAGAAGTCCGGAATTAAAGACGGGATGATCCTGGTGTCTGCCATGCACATCACCGCCGGCGTCTACGTCAACGACAACGAGAGCGGCCTGATCAAAGACATCGACCAGTGGCTGGAAACGCTCGCGCCATCCGGCGAGAACTACCAGCATCACCAGACCGGCGAAGACAACGGAGACGCGCACCTAAAATCGCTGATCATGCACCACGAAGTCATCGTCCCGGTGACCAACGGAAAACTCGACTTCGGCCCCTGGCAGCAGATCTTCTACGCCGAATTCGACGGCCAGCGCGACAAGCGAGTGATCATTAAAATCATGGGAGAATAGCCAATTTGGTTTATCCTCAAAGCCCATAGAGTTCTCAGTCCTCAGCAAAGGGCACCGCGCTCCACTGAGAACTGGGAACTGAGAACTAACAGGAGCCCGATCACATGACCGAAGAACTTACCGAACTGCACGAGCACGCCGAACATGCGCGGGAGCATCCCGATCTTGCCCCCATCACCCTCACCATGGCGGTGCTGGCCGTGCTGGTGGCAACCGTGTCGCTGCTTGGCCATCGTACGCACACCGAAGAAATCATTTTGAAGAACGAAGAGGTCCTTCTGCAAAACAAGGTCACGGATCAGTGGGCCTACTACCAGGCTAAGAATATTCGCCGCCACAACGACGAACTGTTCGCCGACCTGACCACAGTCATTGCCGCTAAAAACGCGGAAGGCGCCGCCAAGCTGCAGGAAAAGTACCGGACTGAGGCGGATCGCTATAAAGACGAGCAGAAAGAGCTCGACGCCAAGGCGCGCGAACTGGAAAATGAAGGCACACTTACACGACACGAAGGCGACCTTACCCGCCGCAAAGCCGACCGCTTCGATCTGAGCGAAGTCTTCCTGGAAGTCGCTCTGGTGATCACCTCGATCACCTTGCTTTCTGGCAACCGAATCTTCTGGCGCCTCGGCCTGCTGATAGGGACCGCGGGAGTTTTCGTCGCCGCCTCTGTCTGGATCGTGCGCTAGAAGGCGGCGTTTGGAGAAGGAAAGTCATGAAGCACGGAAGGATGCTCGGGCTCCTCGCAGTTTCGCTTTTGATCGCCATTGGCATTTGGGCGCAGGAAAAACAGGCCAGCCGCGATCCCCTGACGTTCCTGCTGGACTGTTCCAGCGGGGACTGCCCGCTCCTGAAAGGGGCGCCGCAGACCAGTGGAATGAGGGGCGGCTCGGTGAAGCTCAGGCCGGGAGAGAGCGTGGGCTGGCATTCCACCGGCGAGCACGAAGAGGCTTTGGTCATTCTGCACGGAAGCGGAGTGGCGAATATCGAAGGGCGCGCGGGTGTGCCGGTGCACGAAAAGATGCTGGCGTACATTCCGCCGGCGACAAAACACAATGTGACGAACACGGGAACGGGTCTGCTCGAGTATGTGTGGGTGGTGGCGCCGGTTGGTCAGAAATAATTCCGCGGCAGGCGCTTCTATAATTTCACCACCATAGAGCCGCGCTCCGAGTTTCCGCTGTGACCAATGGGGCTGTGATCGCGATCACAACTCCAAGGTGCGCCAAGCAATGACGATCATCCGTCGGGCGCGACCGCTTTCCGTCAACACAGTTCAGGGCCGGGTGATGCTGACCACCTTTTTCACTATCTAAGACACTGCAAACGCGGGCAAATAACTTCTAGTGTTTCCGCCTACGCTTCGGCCTCTCGCGTGCAATATTCGCAGAGCTCTCTGGCCAAAACTCCACCGAAGAGAAGATTGGACCCAGTCATGCTTCAAAAGTGCGCCAACCCCGCCTGCACCGTTCCGTTCCGTTCCCTTCGCGAAGGCAAGCTTTTCCTGGCAGAAACGTTTCCTTCCGACCTCAACGCCGCATTCGATGGCAACCGGCGGAAGCTTCGCCGGCGGGAACATTTTTGGCTCTGCGACGCCTGCTCATCGCATTTCACGCTTCGTTTCGATCCCAACCTTGGAATGCTGACCGTCCCGCTGCGCGAACACCCGAGTCCAAGCTTTCTTACCCGCGCCGCAGTCAGCGCTTGACGGATTGTCAAAAGGGACCCCGATGGATTACCCAATCACAAGACGCTCGGCTTGCTCCGTTTGCGGCCTCGACACCTTTCGCCACACAGGATGGTTCCTGGTGATCGAGAACCGCTGGCTTGACCGCCTCAAGATCCTGTCGTGGCATTCCTCGCTCGCCGCACAGAAGGACATGAAGAGCGTTTGCTGCAGACAACATCTTAAGACGCTCATCGCCCACTGGCTAACCCAGGCCAGCCTGCGCCCGCCTCCTGCACGCGACCTTCCGCTGCCGATTGGCAGCGACCCGAACCTGACCGATGTCGATCTCGGACCGCACGCCATTGGCCGCATGGTCGGAGAACTGGCGGTTCATCGCGAGTCTTTTTCCCGCGTCTGGTCGGGATCCCCCGAAACGCTGGAATGCATCCTCGACGCCCTTATCACCATCGGAGCTGAAAACAAACCTCACGCACTGGAGTTTCAGCTCTTCGACCCACCTGAAGCCACGCACGGATTGTCACTTCAATGAGGCGCCGGCAGAGTCTAGCTCTGCCGGCGCTCCCTCCAGACTCGCCAATCTTTCTCCATCGCGTCGGCCATCACCTGGGCCGCGACCGCCAGCCAGTTCCCTTTTCGTCCGCGCAAGTCTTTCAGGACTGCCCGCCGCTTTTCTTCCGTTCCCAGATGGATATTCGCCGTCTCTTTTCCCATCGCCTCCAGCACCCGCAATTCGCCTCGGCTGGTTCCGAGCGCTTCCAGTTCGATGCGCGAACAATGGGGTGATAGCCGTCGCACAATCCAGTGTCCCCGCATCTGCACATACGGGTCGGGACAGCGCACGGCGCGCCTCAGGATCGCCGCGTACAAAATCTCGGCCGGCGCCCGCTTCGGATTCAGCCAATGCAAAGCCGATGGAGTCAGCGCCTTCGCCTCCCGGGCCACTCGACCGCCGTTCCACTCCGCGATCGCCACCACCCGCAGATGCCCCAGGCTCCCCAGTCCCGCTACCCGCCGCGCCAGCCGATATCTCATGCCGCGCTCGGGCAGCAGATGCTCGATCGCCTCGCGGGCGCTTTCTGGAATTTCTCCTTTGACGGCCGGAAGACGGTCGATTTTCTGCCAGAACACGACCGGATCGCGGAGCTTGCTCTCCGCAATCGCCCGCAACCACTCATGGTTCTCGCCCAACACAAACGGACGGCCGCCCGCTTCCATCCCGCACTCATATCCCTCTAAAATCGCCGCCGCAGCATCTTTCGGCTTCATGGTCAGATGGTCTTCTCGCGTCGCCAGCAGCGCACTGGTCGCCAGCCGCACCAGGTCCATCGTGTAGGGGAAGAGGCAGGCCTCGTCGAAATCGTTGACTCCCCACACCAGGCGCCCATCGGTATCTCGCCAGGTGCCGAAGTTCTCCACGTGGAGGTCGCCGACCGACAAGAGACGCGGCACGTGATCCAGTTCCGCGCACACCTCGGGCCATACCTGCACCCAACGATAGAAAGTCGCCCGAAAGAATGGAAAAAGGGCCGCCGCCATCTGCTCGTGCTTGAACCGCAAATCGGGCTCGACAATTCGGATGTGCAGAGCCAGCCAATCTTCAAACTTTCTTGTGGCCTTAACGATGTTCATAGTTGTTTCCGACAATAACGGTTAGCAACGATAAGAAGATAGTCACGCGGTGTCAAGGCAGATAGAGGCGTTCGCGTTCGTAGTCTCTTCGCAAGAAAGGCCCGCAGCATTAAAAGCCACGGGCCATGGGGCACCTGCTCTCGCCCCGAGATTCATTTTCGGCCGGCTCGACGGCTAAAGGCGAATTCAAAACAATGCACTTACCGCAGCGGTGAAGCGCTGCGCTACCTGAAAATCGCCTACGACCAACATGCAGAAAACGTGCCCGGTATAGCGAGCAATCATGCCTTCGACAACTTGCACGACGAGCCCGCCTTCCGCGGAATGCTTGCCGACGTAGGCTCGCCAGCGCTCCCCTAATCTCGAGCGCGATTCTAAGTGTCCGCCGACTGCACCCACGCACTCTCTCCTGCTATGATTTGCTGCTCCAGATTCTTACGTCACAGATTCTTGGGGTCTCATCGAGTGTCGAGCGCAACCCGCGACATAAAGAGGTGCACAGCTCATGCTCCCGAAAAAGCGGCGGACCTGTTCCATGAATTTCCGGGGCAACGCGATCACGCTGGCCATCCTCGCCCCGCTCGCGATTTCAACAGCCCTGCTGGCGATCCCCGCGCCAAAAGCTTCGCCAACTCCTGTGTTGCACTCCGTCCGCATGGTCCAGCAATCGATTCCCATGCCTGATGGCGTCCACCTCTCGGCCACTCTCTACATGCCCGGCGACGCCAAGCCCGGAGAAAAATTCCCCGCCCTCCTCGAATATCTCCCCTACCGCAAAGACGACGCCATGGCCGCCCGCGACTATCCCATCCACTCCTGGTTCGCCGCCCGCGGATACGTCAGCGTCCGCGTCGATATTCGCGGCTTCGGCACGAGCGAAGGTGCGCCCACCGACCGCGAATACTCCGAGCAGGAACAACTCGACGGCGAGCAAGTCATCGCCTGGCTAGCCACTCAACCCTGGTCCACCGGCAAAGTGGGAATGTTCGGCATCTCCTGGGGCGGCTTCAACTCCATACAGTTCGCGATGCGCCGTCCGCCCGCGCTCAAGGCCATCCTCGCCGTTGACGCCACCGAACAACTGTTCCACGACGACATCCATTACATCGACGGCATGATGCACTTCGACGAGTTTGAGCTCAATATGGATCTCGCCCCCGCCATGAGCGGCGCTCCCGACTACACGCTCGATGAAACAATCCTTGGCCCACGCTTTGAATCGGCTCCCTGGTCGCTGCTCTATCTCAGGCATCAACGCGACGGGCAGTTCTGGCGCGCTCCCGTCCGCCCACTCAGCGAGATCAGGATTCCGTGCTTCCTGATCGGCGGCCTGCTCGACGGCTACCGCGATTCCATCCCCCGCATGTTCGAGCAGGTCAAAGCTCCACTGAAAGCGATCATCGGTCCGTGGAATCACACTTTCCCCAATGACGCGGACCCCGGCCCCCAAATCGAATGGCGAGATCAAGCTCTCCGCTGGTGGGATTACTGGCTCAAGGACCGCAACACAGGGATCATGGAAGAACCGCCGCTGGCCATCTACATGCAGGATTGGCATGCCCCCGATCCCCACCTCAAGAACGTGCCCGGAAAATGGCGCGGTGAAATTGGCTGGCCTCCAAGAAACGCAATCAACACAACGCTCTATCTCTACGACGCCCACGTGCTCTCGACCGAGCCCGCCAAACCCGCCGTCCACGAACTCCGCTACGTTCCATCCGCTGGTGTGGAAGCCGGATTCTGGTGGGGAGAACTGCTCACCGACCCGCGCCCCATCGACGCCTTCAGCCTCACCTACGATTCAGCCCCGGTGAAGATGGACCTGACCATCCTTGGACGCCCCCACGCCCTACTCGAGGTAAGCGCGTCATCCCCGCAAGCCGACTGGTTCGCGCGGCTCTCCGACGTAGCTCCCGACGGCACCGTCACCCAAGTCACCGGAGCTGGGCTCAACGGCGCGCAGCGCGACTCTGCCTCTGACCCCAAAGACTTAGTGCCTAACCAGACTTACTCGCTAGACATCGAAATGCACTTAGGGACCTGGACCTTTCCCAAAGGCCATCGCATTCGCTTAGCAGTTTCGAACGCGCTCTGGCCCATGATCTGGCCAACTCCCTATGCGATGACGACCACTCTTCAGCTAGGCGGCAATACCGGATCACGCCTGACCCTACCGCTCGTCCCACCTTCGATGTATGCCACTCCGCAATTCGCGGCGCCTGAGCCCTCCGAACAACGCAGCGACATGCAGGACGCAGGCTTCCCCTTGCCCGGCGATTGGAGAACCGAGCGAGATGAAGTAAATGGGAAAGCAAAAGTGACCTGGACCGGTAAGTCCGAAGAAACTTACCCTTGGGGGAAAGAAACCGACTTCGAGGGAATAACTTACTTAGCCGACGACAACCATCCTGAATCGAGCTCTGTCCAAGCCGAAGCCGAAATCGTCATGGCCCTGAAGCAGCAAACCCTGATATGGCAAGGCCATCTCACGCTAACCAGCGATGCGCAAAACTTCTATTACAAATACACCCGCCAGTTATTCAAAGACGGCGAGCCTCTGAAGCAAAAAACCTGGCAGGAAACGATTCCGAGAGACCACCAGTAGCCGTCAGCGCGGGAGCAAATCGAGAAATGCTCTAGCCGCCAACCACGGCCTGCCCGAGCCCACGCTTCAAATCCGCTGCCAGCAAGCGATGAAACAAGTGTTCGCCCGCTTCCCGCCGCGCCGAGAGCCGCCCCGCTCCATAAGCTCGCGACTTCAGCCCCCTCTGGACCGCCTCGCAAATCCCCAGATCCTCATCCTGCACCCGATTCCCCACCGCGACACTCTGCTCGTTGTAAGCTCGCGCAGCCTCGCTCACATCGCTGAAGTAGAAATCGAAAATCACCCGGCAATGGTCCACATCGAGCGGAATCACCAGATTCGTATCCAGATACCCCTCGTAGCAGTTGAACATGACATTCGGATGCAGCCAGAAATACCAGGCCCGATCACCGCGCCGCGTCGTGCCCGTGGCTGCGTCCTTATCCGAACTCACCATCGGACTTGACTGCAGACAATAGCGGTCCTCATTCTCGATCGTGTACTGCTTGTAATCCAACACCGAACTAAGTCCCTTATGGAGATGAGGCACATGATACCCGCCATCCAGGTAGTTATCGACAAATACTTTCCAGTTACAATGAATGTTGTAACTCTTAGTTGTGAAGTAGTGCAGATTACCCAATCCAAGCGGAGCCACCCGCTTCACCAATCCACCAAGAAAGTCCGCCAACGGAGCCGCCTGCGCATCCAGATTCACGAAGACAAATTTCTCCCACGTCTCCACCTTCACCGGAACAAGTCCATTGTCCTTGCGTTCGAAGTTCTTCACTCCCTCGAACTCCGGCATCCCCTTGAGTTCCCCGTCGAGCCCGTAATTCCATCCGTGATAGGGACAATGCAAGATCGACGCCTGCCCGCACGGCTCCGTCACGACCGCTGCCGCATGATGCCGACAGACGTTATAAAACGCCCGCAGCACACCATCATTCCCACGCACCGCCAGCAAAGGCTCTCCCGCCACCGTTGCCGTCAAAAATTGACCCGGCTTTTCGACTTGCTCCGCTCGCCCGATCATCTGCCATGTCCGCGAGAAAACCGTCTGCCGCTCCAGTTCCGCAATCCGCGCGTCCACATACCATGGCGCGGGAATCGTCGACGCCTCCGTCAACGGCGCCGTCTCGTCATAACTCGCAACAATCTGCTCAACTGTAACTCCGGTCCTCATGCTTTCTTCTCTGCCACCTGTACTTTCCCGGGGGAACCGATGGCCCGCCGCAACAATTCCACAAACTGCTCTACCCGTCTTTCTTTCTCCTCCGGAACCGGCCCCGACTTACGGAAGAGCCCGGGATCTAACTCCTCCGTCAGCAGCGCATCCTGAAAGCGGTCCATCGTCCACTCCAGGATCGATCCGATCATGTCCACATCCAGATCCGCCCGCAGTTCTCCGCGCTTGACCCCGAAGGCGACGAACTCACGCCATCCGTAGGGATCTTCCGCCACCAGAAACCGGTTGATCTCCCGCCGCAGCGCCAGATCGGTGCCATAGTTGCCGATCAGATAGATTCGATAGGATGACCAGTTGTCCCGCACCATATTCTCGGTGCGCCCCAACCAATACCGCAGCACTTCAAAAAAACCATGCTCCTGCGTCGCCGCCGGCGCCTGCATATACTTTGAAAACGACTGGACCGCCTTCTTGTATGCCTCGAAAAACAATCCATCCTTGCTCTTGAAATGCTGGAACACCGATCCCTTGGCAATGCCCAACTGCGCGGCAATGTCTTCTACCCGCGCCGCGCTATAGCCGCGCTCGGCAAAATGCCGGATCGCAACCTCCACAATCCGCGCCCGTTTCGCTTCCGAGCGGGGACGCGGCTTCTTGTCCCGCCTCATCTGCGTCGGTTTCGCTAGACTGCTCGTGATTCCTTCCATGGCCCAACTCCTCCCCGGTTCTTTGACCTTCGGTCAACAAAAGATACAGCACGCCCGTGCCATTCTTCAATGCCATTTTTCATGGGATTTCGTCGGTTCCTTCATTCGGTATATTCTCCTGTCTTGACCAGTGGTCAGTCACATGCTGAGCTTCTGCGATAGCTTTATCCAGCGTAGTTTGAAAACAAAAAAATGCGGAAAGCACTCGGCTTCCCGCAGTTCATTCCACCCACTTACTTCTTACTTTTGCGTAAACGGCAGCCCCGGCAATGTTTCCGTATGTTCGGAGCGTACGGCGCTCAGCAGATTCGGATCCAACCCGAGAGCTTTCACGATCGTGGGAGCAATCTGGCGCGTCTCGACCTGATCGCTAAAGGTTGCAGCCTTGTACTTCGGGTTGGAGACAATCAGCAGAACGTTGCGGTCGTCGTAGGCGAAGCCGCCGTGCTCGGCAACCTTCTTCGTCCCGCCGGTGTAGACGACACCGACGTTCGGAGCCACAATGATATCCGGAGTCCGAGAATCGGTCAGCGGATCGTTGAATTGCAGCGTGAGCGAGGGGCCAGAGAAAATCTCTCCCTGGCCAAACAGGTTTTCGTTCGCAGCCAAGGCGAGCGTTGCCACGGAACTCTCGGTCTGGCTTTGATCGGTCAACCAGAGCATCGAGATATCGTCTTCGTCGGCTTGCGCTACCGGCAGGCCAGGCCCGACTCCAGCAGGCGAAAGGATCTGCGATGGCGGTTCATCCGAGGCAACTTCTCCCGGAATGCGCAGCACCCGACTCGGATCAATCGGCGACTGGCCATGCTTGGCCGACACGATGATCAGCGTCGAGTCCAACAGCCCCTGCTTCTTCAACTCCGAAACAAATTGACCAATGGCGCCATCGACGTACTGTATCTCGGCGAACAGTGAATCGCTCGGAGTTCCCAGGGCGTCCACATACCCGCCCGTCAGGCCGAGCGATTTTTCCACCAGCTTCTGGCCCACGCTCACCGCTTGGAAATTCATGCCAAACACGTTCGGCACCGGCGCCGTAGCGCTTCCGTCGTGGGTCTTGCCATCGATCCAGTTCAGCACCGCCTGCACTTTGAACTGGTCGTAGCAGCGAATGTTCTGGAAGCTGTCCGTCCACGCGTTCGACGACTGGGCAGCGCCCGGGTCGGGAAGCGGATTGCAACCCTGCACCGTCGGTATCGGCACCGGAATCGAGTTGATTTCCGGCGACCACAAATCGTTCACGCCCTCACCACTCGGTCCATTGGTGAAGTCATAGGACGGATGCTTATCCGACCACGCGGTGTAACCGCCCGCATTCTTCACCACGTTGAAGATGGTGTTGGCGCGAATGAAACTGTGAGGGTAGACCGGGGCGCAACCATTCTTCGGATCGCGCGGCAGATAGTCCGGATTGATTCCGTTGATCCCGGAACTGCCGTTCGGCTTGCCGGAGTCGAGCTTCAGATAGTTGTAGTCGATCTCTTCGTCAAATCCAACCTGCGTGCCAACCACGCTCGGGCAAAGCTTGGCGCCGCCGACAATCCCGTAGGGCGTGGTCTTCGCCGGAGGAGACAGCGCGCGATCGTAGCTGACGTCATAATACATTCCGGCGGAACGCGGCGTCCCGCCCGTGATCTGAGCCACTAGCCCAGGAAAAGAATCGGAAGGCTTCGGTGTCAAAGCCTGAAGGTAATGCACTCCGGTTGCGGAGAGCGCCGCCAGATGCGGACAGTAAGTCTGATTCCCGTAAATCGGAACACCCTTGGCGCAATTCGCAAAATCGAGCGAGTGCATGCCGTCAATACTGATGAGCAAAACGTGTTGAATCTTGCCGGTTGGTTGTGCTGCGGCCGTGAACGAAAACAGGCTCACCAGCGCCAAAGCAACCAGACCGAGGGGGAGAAAGCGACGATCGGACACTTTTAGCCTCCTAGAATACAAACTGAGCCTTAAGTATTCGCCGCGTTCGGACCGCACAGGTTAATGTGACGTGAATCACAGGTTAAAGGATTGTGAATGCTCGCACTTACGGAGTCCGTTAGCGGCGTCCCCTCCGCAATATCGAAATGCCGGCATAGAAAACGCTTGAATCAATTCCCGGATTCAAGGTCGCCTGGTCCTTGTTAGAGAGGTGGTGATACTTCCATCCCACAGTGAACGAACGGCCCGACCGCCGGAGAAACTGTGCCCCAAAACCGATGGTGACCGTGTAGTTGAACTGCGATGACCCGATGACGGGAACCTGCTGGCTGAAGTACAGGAATCCCACGCTCCCGTTCGCAAAGGGCTGAATGCTCTTCCGACCGAAATTCGCCTGGAAACCTATGGGGCTAGCTCCCGCACCGTAAATCGTGCCAGCCGGGTTGATCAACACGTTTCCGTTAACGAAGTAGGTCTGCGTTGGCTGCATTTCCAGAGCTACCGGCACAATTTCTGCCGTGTACTTTAGCGCAAGCGGACGGCTGGCAAAGAGTGTCCGGGCATATTGCAGGTTCAATAGAAAAAGTTTCCGATCCTCTGTCGTGCCTTTCAGCTTGAATGAGAACGGAGAATAGCCTGTCCACACCCCGAACTCGCTCCTACCGCGTCGCAACGGGGGGCCGGGGTCCTCATTCTTCTCACTAGGTGTTGGCGATGGAGAATCTTGTGCTCTCGCCAGAGGAAGAATCGTCAGTAGCACGGCGAAAACCGCCGCTCCAACCCAGAAGCAATGCCGCGTTGTGAAAAGACTCCTTGGGCACAATACCTGCCGCGCTCGCCGAATGGTCACGATCTCACCTGCTTGATTTGCGATGTATTTGCAGATTATCGCCGCGCTCTCATCCGCGCGCAGCGTAGGCTCTTTACGCTGTAGCCTCTCGTAATGGGGTAGAGTGCGCACCCTCAGCGGCTAAAACCGGAACACCGTTGCAGGTCCTGGCGGCACGGCTGACGAGGCTGCGGAAAAACTCGATAAGAGCGCAAAAGGCTCACCTCAGGCGCTAAAGCGCGGACATTTTCAACGACTTAGTGGCACGACTGAAGTCGTGCCCTTCCCAAAACCCCGTCGAACACCAATTCCTCACGAACTGCCAATCCAAATCCCCACGGCGAACACCAGCACTCCGCCCACCACCACCTGAAACGCCGCCGACAGCAGCGGCGTATCCATATAGCGGTTGCGAATCCACGCGATCGTGGCTAGCTCCATCGCCACTACAATCACCGCCGCGATAAACGCTACATGAAAATCTTTGATCAGGAAGGGGAGCGTGTGCCCAATCCCGCCCGCCGCCGTCATCAATCCCGTCACGGCGCCGCGCAGCACTGGACGCCCGCGACCAGTCAACGATCCGTCATCCGACAGCGCCTCGGCAAACGCCATCGAGATTCCCGCGCCGATTGATGCCGCGAGGCCTACCAGAAACGCATCGTTGCTGCTCCTCGTGGCAAAGGCCGCCGCGAATACCGGAGCCAGGGTCGAGACCGACCCATCCATCAGCCCGGCCAACCCCGGCTGCACAATCTGCAACACGAACAGACGCCGCTGCGCTTCGTCCTCTTGCTTCTCGACATCCGGCGTGATCTTCTCCTCCAGAGCCTCGGCTGTGATCTGGTGTTTGCGCTCGACCTCCTCCAGATCGCCCAGCAACTTCCGGACGCCGGCATCGGTCACCTGCCCCATCGCCTTGCGATAGAACTGGCGCGTCTCCAGTTCCATGATCTCCGCCTGCTTGCGCACCTCCGAGATCTTCAAAGGACGCGTCAGCCAGAACGGCCTGCGATGCATAAAGCCCTTCACATCCTGCCGCCGGATCAGCGGAATGTGTTCGCCGAAGCGCTCGCGGTAGGTGGCGATCAGCGACGCCCGGTGCCCCGACTCCTCCGCGCCCATGTCGTCGAACAGCGTCGCCGTTGCCGGATAGGCCTCGCGCAGTCCATCGGCAAAATCCGCGTACACGCGGCCATCTTCTTCTTCCAATGAGATCGCCAGCGCCAGAATTTCGCGTTCCGTCAAGTCTTTGAAGTTTCGCGCCATGCCGACAAGTTTACTAGTTCTGAGTTCCTAGGTGACCCGATCGTCCGATTCCTTGGCACGGTCGGTCTGGGGGAGAACCGGACGGAACCCCGGCAACTCTTGCCTTCGCCAAAACCGGCAAGCATTGCCTACGCCATCCGCGCCGCACGATCTCGACAAGCGCTCTTGCCCGCAAGCACCACAAAATGCTCCAACATTTCTCCCGCTGTTGCTGGGGGCGAATGGAATCGGGCGTGCTAAATCTCCAGCAGGTTCACTTGGAACTTCGCCGGTTGCATCTGTCTTCCTTCTGCCTACCGCCAGCGGATTCCCCGAGGAACGCTTCGCCAACTTCTACATCGAGGTATATCAATGTCCATTTCCGGGATTCTAAGCAGCAGCTTCCTTCAGAACCAGCTTAGCGCCGTCACTTCTCCTTACAAGCAGGACATGCAACAGCTCGGCCAGGATCTCCAGTCTGGTAATCTCTCGGCTGCGCAGTCCGATTTCGCCGCCTTGCAGGCAGCATTCTCGCAGTCCGCGACCACTACTGCCTCCAGTTCCACGGCTTCCACTTCCAATCCCATCACCCAAGCCATGAACCAGCTCGCCTCAGATCTCCAGTCCGGTAACCTTTCCGCCGCGCAAAAGGACTTTTCCAGTGTCCAACAGGATATCCAGAAGCAAGGCAATATCCCGGACACCCACGTCCACCATCACACTCATCACGGCGGCGCAAGCGGGGATTCCAGCAGCCAGAATTCCCTGCTCCAGGATCTCAACCAGGTCGGCCAGAGTCTGTCGTCCAGCAACCTTTCCGCCGCGCAACAGTCCTACGCGACCTTGCAGCAACAACTGCAACAGTTCGCGCTCGGCAGTGGAGCCCTCTCCTCCGAGTCACCGTTCTCGGCACAAGCCTGATCGGCTGGCGTGGGAGCGGAGCTGTTCTGAGCGCGGCCGCGTGGGCCAATAACAAATGGGCCGATGACAACATGTGCCGCGGCGCCCAGGGACTACTGGGTTCCGACTCAGGAGGGCTGCAGCCGCGGTTTGTTCAGCAGGATGAGAAACTTCCAGCCACAGTGTGGGCACTTGGCCGAGGCAAAGAGAATCATCTTCCCTGGCCAATTGCGTACCGTTTGCTTTTGGCAGTGAGGACATTCGATCTCATGACGATGGAATCCAAGATCGATGAGTTCGCTTTCCGACATGACTTACTCCAACCCGGAGCAAGGATTCCGCCGCGCGGGCAGCTTTCGCGGGCGATGCTCGCATTACGCTCACGCTATCCCCAAGATGCCGATTCGTCGGTACGCTGAGAAACTGCCGAAAGTGCGCTGGCGGGCACGGCAGTTACTCAGCTTGGTTCTGCCATTCCTTGATCTGCCGCGTCATGATTCCGTAGCATTCACAGGCTACTTCTTCCAGCTTTCGCCGATTGACAATCCTTACGTCGCCGCGAGTGTGGGCGATGAGTCCCGCTTTCTGCAGCATGCCGGCGGCTACGGTAACGCTGGAACGGCGAGTTCCCAGCATCTGGGCAATCAGTTCCTGGGTCAAGGGCACTGAATTCGATTCGATCCGATCGGCGCTCATCAACAACCATCTCGCCAATCTCTCATTCACTTCATGCAGACGGTTGCAGGCGGCAATCTGTGTGACCTGCATGGCCATGATCTGCGAAAACTGCTGCAACTGGCGATCTAGTGTGGGGCACTGCCGCAAAAGGGCCACCAGCGTTTCGCCGTCGACGCGAAAGACCGAGCCTTCAATCTGCGCAATGGCGCGCGTGGGCGCGGTGCGAAATCCGGCCACCAGAGGCAATCCGATAAAGCCTTCCTTACCCACCAGACCGACTTCCACACTCTTTCCGTCCGGGAAGACGCTCAGGATGGACACCAAGCCGCTATTGGGGAAATAAGCCGACTTCAACGTATCGCCTGTTTCATGCAGTACGTGGTGCATTCTCAAACGTACAAGCTCCAGTTTTGAGAACAGCAGCTCGCGTTCTCTGGGAGGCAGGCCGAGCAGGATCTCGTTGTGAATGTGGTTGCCATCGCCATCGGAGATCGGCGTCGAAGAGGACTTCACAGGCGGACGAGCTTTGGTGGCCATTAGCGGCTCCTTGCGCAGCGTAACGCTGTCAGATTTTCGCAAGGAACCGTCACCGGGAGGCGCAGCGGAAAAATGCTAGAAGAGACATTCTTAGACTACTCTGCTTTCGATCTTAAGACTGTGCTATAGCGCACACTGTATCGTCCGCCGAGATGGTCGAAACACGAGCTTTGACAAGGCTTCCCGGACGGAAAAACGGCCATCCGCGTAAAAAGAAACACCGGACGACGGATGGCCGATACTTGATAACTCTTACCGCTCTGCCCGGATCGTCTCGACCGCATCGTGCAACTCATGCTCCGCCGCCCGCAGGTGCTCTTCCGCCTTCGCGCCATGCCCAGCCATATCGTAGTGGTTGGCTTCGCGCGCATGGTCCAGTTCATGGATCGCTTCTTGCACGTGTTTATGGACTGCTTCCAGGTCGTGCCAGTCGCGAACCCTATCGGCAAGCGCGATCCCAGCAGCAAACGATAGACACATAGAAAGAACCGTAACTACAATCGTCTTCTTCATAATTTTTCCTCTCCAAGTTGTTGGATTAAGTTTCCCGGACACCCACGAACACACGCCATTCTCCCCGACCAGAACCTTCCCTGTCAAAGAACCAGTACGTGCTCGATTCGGTCGTGCGCGGCGAAATGGCTCCAATTTCTCGTGACGCGCATCACAGCCTGTTGCCCGCCACTTCCGATACAGTGTGCTCAAGCATGGACGGATTCTCCATTCTCACCAATCGCAGACGCGCCGTGGTCGCGCTGGCGCATTCGGTCGTGTTCCTGCTGATTGCGGTGCGCCAGATGGTTGCCACCAATCCCGCCGCTGGCATCTGGACATCGTCCACGGTATCGCGCGGCACTTGGATTCTCTGCGGAATCTTCACCATCGTCTCTTCCATTCTCTTGTGGCTCTTACTCATTTCCCGCGGGTGGATGGAGAGATTCTATTTCGGATTCTGCACCATCAGCGCCACCTCGGGGCTGCTGCGAACCGCCGCCGGCGATCAGGCGTTTCATGCCGGCCTGTACATACGGGTGGTGATGCTGGTCAGCGCGGTGCTGGTGGGACTGCTGATTGTGCGAGTACACTCGCGTGTCCGCTCCGGCGTCGAATCGGAATTCGTGGGCGAGAGTTCGTAAGCGCGCTTCCCTCCTGCAATGACGTTCCTCGTGAAAAACCGATACTGCGTCAGCAAGGGTCTCGAAGGGCACACCCGGCTTATCGCACTGGCCAGATTGGATGTCCGTGAGGGGTGGCTTGGACGTTTGGTAATAAAAAAGCTGGGAGGCCCGATCTCAAACTACTCGGATTCCTCTTCGCTCGAACGGCAGCCCGCTCCCGCCTTCGTTTGAAACGGTTGGCTGGCCCGAAGCTCGATCTGCAAGTGGGCATTGTCGGAACGAATCCCGATCGGCCCCTCAAAGCGCAGAGCCTCCGCACCCACCGAACCTTGCCAAACCAAGGAGCCATCGGCGAAGACCTTCATCTCCGCTCCATTCATTTCGGCGCGGAGAGTATGCGCGCTCCCGGAACGCGGAATGGGAACCGGCTTGCTGTGGCTGGGCTTAATGTTGCGGTATCCGCGATTGCCGCATTGAGCGCTGCTGTGCTGGCCGGGGTTGCTCTTGACGGAGACGACGAGTTTCGATTCGGGTTCGATGCGCCACATCGCGTAAACCAGATTGCAAGCGTCCTGGGCGCGCAGCTTGAGGCCAAACTGGCGGCGAAGTTCGCCGGAACCGAGCCTCGCATCGTTTCCGGTTGAGCCGAGGTAGACGAATCGAGCTTCGACGATTTGCGGCGTGGACGCATTCAGATACGCACGCATTTTCGGAACATTGACCGACAGCCGATCGCCGGGCAGTTCCTCAATCGACCCTTCGGTGACGCAAAGATCCGCCCGCGAAACCGACCTGAGCTTAGGCTCCGATGCGGCATTAAGACTCAACCCACTTAAAGAAATGAGCGTCCACCATATGCGCACACCCACCCCCACGGCCGTTCCACCAGCTACCCAGGGCCAGATAATAGACCGGTTCGTCTCTCTCGCGCCAGCTGGGGCGGGGTGGCGTGGAAGGTCGCGCGGTAATTCGAGCGACAAGGGATGTACGCTCGATAGATTTCCTACACCACAAAATACTTCGCTCCCGGATGATGCACCACAATCGCCGACGTGCTCTGCTCGGGCTCCAACAAAAAGCCTGTGGTCAGGCGGACGCCTACGTTCTCTTCCGGATGTAACAGCGCGAAGAGCTTGGTCTGATCCTCCAGATGCGGACAGGCGGGATAGCCGAAGGAATAACGCGAGCCGCGATACTTTTGATGGAAGAGATCGCGAATGTGGGGGGAGTCTTCGGCGGCTATGCCTAACTCTTCGCGCATCTTCTTATGATGGAATTCGGCCAGGGCCTCGGCGGTCTCCACGCTTAGGCCGTGGAGATAGAGATAGCGCGTGTATTCTCCGCCTTCGAAGAGACGCTGGGTTTCCAGCGACGCCTTGGGACCTATGGTCACCAGCGACAGGCCCAGGACGTCCATCTTGCCGGAGGAGGGGGCGGCGAAGAAATCGGAGATGCAGAGACGGCGGCCTTCTTTCTGGCGGGGGAAGGTGAAGCGGAGGAGCTCTTTTGGTTGTGTGGAGACGGGGCTTTGCCCCGTCGGGGCGGGGTGGAACCCCGCTACCACATGGTTCGTGCCCGTCCCCGGCTCATACACTACTACATCGTTGCCGTCGCCTTGGGCGGGAAAGTATCCGTAGACTACTTTTGGCTCGAACCAGCCGGCGGCTATTACTTCTTCTTCCAGCTTCTTTTTGATCGGACGGTATTTTTCTTCCACCAGTCTTGCGTAATCTTCCTGCGACGCCGTCTTTAATTGCCACTGGTTCTTGAACAGAGCTGTGTCGTTGATGTAATTGAAAATCTCCTTCAGGTCGTAATCCTTTACCACGCGGACGCCCCAGAACGGAGGCTCGGGAATATTCGGCGCATCGGTTACTACCGCGCTGCGCTCGGAGAATACCGGGCCGGTCTCTTCATCGACGGCCGCGGCTTTCGCATATTCTTTTACGGTTCGACCGTCCTGCAGACGCGCTTCGCGTTTGCCACCTTCGGACGCGAGATCTTCCATTACGTGCAGGCCGGCGAAGGCATCTTCTCCGTAGAACACGGCATTCGAATACTCGCGGCGCAGGTCGTCCTCTACATACTTACGGGTCAGGGCGGCGCCTCCGCAGATCACGGGGTAGGCAAGCTTCTGACGTTCCAGTTCCTGGATCACATACTTCATCTCCAGCGTCGACTTTACCAACAATCCACTCAGACCGATGGCATCGGCCGTGTGCTCTTGTGCGGAGCGGATGATTACATCGCCTGGTTGCTTGATGCCCAGGTTCACTACCTTGTATCCGTTATTGGATAAGATGATGTCGACCAGGTTCTTTCCTATGTCGTGGACGTCACCTTTCACCGTGGCTAGCACGATGGTGCCTTTCTGCTGCGAGCCGGTCTTCTTCTCCATCTTTGGCTCTAGATAGGCTACCGCGGCTTTCATTACTCCAGCGGAATCCAGCACCGACGGCAATTGCATCTTACGCGCGCCGAATAAGTCGCCTACTGTCTTCATGCCATCTAGTAACACGGTGTTGATCAGGTCGAGCGGAGTGTAGGGGACTAACGCTTCTTCCAGTAACTCTTCCAGGCTGCGCTTGGTTTTGCCCTCGCCTACCGATTTTTCGCCGTTGATGATGGCGTACTTCAGCTTGTCTTCGATCGAGAGGGTATCGATGTGCGCGGTGGTCTGCGCCTGCGCCTTGCCTTTCAGGCCGGTGAAATGCTGCATGTAGACTTGCAGTGGGTCGCCGTTGGAGCGGTCCTGGTAAATCAGCTTGCGCGCCAGTTCCACTTCTTCGGATGGAATCTTGTAGAGGGGATAGATCTTGGTGTAATTGACTATGGCTACGTCGAGGCCGTTTTCTACCGCTTCGTGCAGAAAGACAGAGTTCAGGACGCGGCGGGGATAGGCATCGAGGCCGAAGCTGATGTTGCTTACTCCCAGCACCGTCTTCACTTCTGGTAACTCGTCGTGGATGCGCTTCACGGCCTTTAGCGTCTCGATGCCCGCCGAACGGTACTCTTCCTGTCCCGTGGAAATGGGGAGGGTCAGCGTGTCGAAGAGCAGGTCCACGGGGCGGATGCCGTATTTTTGTGTCGCCAGATCGAAGATGCGATGCGCTATCGCAACTTTCCTGTCCGCGGTTAGCGCCATGCCTTCTTCGTCGATGGTCAACGCGATAACGCCCGCACCATAGCGCTTGGCCATCGGCAACACTTTCGAGGTGCGCTTTTCGCCGTCTTCTAGATTGATCGAGTTAATGATGGCTTTGCCGGGGATGCGCTTGAGCGCCTCTTCGACCACGTCGGCTTCGGTGCTGTCGATCAGGATGGGCGCGGGCACCCGGGTCGCGATTTTTTCGAGGACGGCGGAAATGTAACCCTTCTCGTCCTCGCCCACGATGGCGCAGCACAGGTCGAGCATGTGGGAGCCTTCGTTGGCCAACTTTTTCGCCAGGGTCAGAATGTCGTCGTATTTCTTGGCCTGCACCAGCTTGCGGAAATGATCGACGCGCGTGGTCGTGTTCATTTCCTCCGCTACGATTAGAGGCTTCGGCTCCAAATCCAGCGGGACCGAGGTGTAGGCGCTCGACGCCGCGCCTACGGGCTTCACCTCACGCTTCGCCGGCTCGACGCCGGTCACGGCATCGACTACGGCTTTCAGATGTTCGGGAGTGGTGCCGCAACATCCGCCTACGATTCTTACGCCGTAGTCCTGCACGAAGTGTTTGTGATAGTCGGCCAAGTCTTTCGGCGTGAGCTTGTACTCCGCGTGTCCGCCAACGTTTTGCGGCAGGCCGGCATTGGGCAACACTGAGATGTACTTTGTCGAGTTCAGCCCCAGGTATCGGACTGACTCGTTCATCTCCTTCGGACCGGTGGCGCAGTTCAGACCGATGATGTCGATGTCGTACGGCTCAAGCGCGGTCAGGGCCGCGCCAATTTCCGTGCCCAGCAGCATGGTTCCGGATTCTTGAAGCGTTACTTGAACTTGCACCGCTAGTCGCTTTCCTGCCTTGCGCATGGCCTCGATCACGGCTACGGTGGCGATCTTTGCCTGCAGCAGATCCTGGCAGGTCTCGATCAGGAGCACATCGACGCCGCCTTCGATCAGAGCCGACGCCTGCTCTTCGTAGGACGCCAGCATGGCGTCCCAGCCGATATGGCCCAGAGAGGGCAGTTTTGTGGTCGGGCCCATCGATCCGGCTACAAACCTTGGCTTGTCTTTGGTCGAAAATTGCTGCGCTACTTCACGGGCGAGTTGCGCCGCCTTCAGGTTGATCTCGCGCACTTTGTCGCGGAGTTCAAACTCGCCGAGAACCAAGGCCGTCCCGCCGAAGGTGTTGGTCTCGACGATGTCGCAGCCTACGCGGAAAAAATCGGCGTGAATGTCGCGAATGATGTCGGGACGGCTCAGGACCAGGACTTCGCTGCAGTTCTCCTTGCCCCAGTAATCGTCCAGGGTAGGATTGCGCTTCTGGATGTTGGTACCCATGGCGCCGTCGTAGATGACGACGCGGTCCGCTACGGTTTGTAGAAAATTCGTCATTGGTCGATGGTCGTTCGTCGTTCGCTATTGGTCGTTCGCGGTTCGCTTGTCGCTATTCGCTGTTCGCCCGAGCGACTAGCGAACGACCAACAGCGGGCCGCCCCTCCATACAACAACGCCGGTCCCGCTGGGACCGGCGTTTGGTGAAGAATCTCGAAAGTCGCTAATCCCCCGTCACGCCTGCGTCCGTTTCCGATTGCGCGAAGACCTGATTGGCTCCCATGTGCGCTGGAGCCGGCGCCAGCATCTGCTCTTTTCGGTATATCAAATTGCTTGCATTGAAACTGGCCAACTCAAATCCGTGCCCGTGCGTAATCGCATCGGTCGGACAGGCTTCCACACAATACCCGCAAAATATACATCTATTGTAATCGATGTTGTAGACGCGGGCGTAGCGTTCAGCGCCGGAGACTCTCTGTTCCGCGGTGTTTTCCGCGGCTTCGATGTAGATGCAATTGGCGGGACAGGCGGCGGCGCAGAGGAAACAGGCTACACATTTCTCCAAGCCGTTTTCGTCGCGCTGCAGGACATGCATGCCGCGAAAACGCTCCTGAAATTTCGCGCCTTTCAGGGGGCCGTCGCCGTCGGGATAGTTCTCGACGATCGTGGGCTGGAACATTTCCTTCAGGGTAATGGTCATTCCCTGAGCTATGGCTCCGATGTTCTTGATCACGGACATGCTTGGTCATTATAGCGGATGTTGGACGGAGAGGCAGCCGTCAGCCGTCGGCTCTCAGCTTTCAGCTTTCAGTTGTCAGCTGTTCGTTTTTCGCTTTTCAAGAATTGGGTACCAAGGACTGCGGGACTTTCGAGGACGTGGAAATCTTCTCTTAATCGTTGAGACTCTATTTGTGCGCTGGGTTGCGCCGGTGCCCGATAGCGTTTCTATCTATGGCCTGCCGTGGTTTGCGTCCTTCTCGTTTTATCTCGTTCGTTATCTGGCTTGCGGCTTTCACTTTTCTTTGCGGCGGAGATTTCAGCGGCGGGTTTTTGGGCAGCGCCTTTGGTCAGGAGTCTGGCAGGAAAGAGCGCGTCGGGGATCGTCCTTATCTGCATCTGGGGGAGCGATCGGGGTGGGACTGGAGCCAACGGGGGCGGAGTGTGCCTGGGGGGAGATCGGCAGCGGGACTGCGGCTTCGGGCTTACCGGCAGAAGATGGCGATGCGGGCTTGGCGCTTTGCTGCGAATGCAAATGCTACAGCGTCCCCTGGTCTGTCCTCTTCACACCCACTCATCGCAAAGAACGCGATGAGTGGGGCACCTGCACCCGCTGCTGGGTCCACGGTGTGGGCGGCGGTGGGACCGGCTCCGCTTGCCTCCGATGCTACGGGAGATGGAGGGCAGGATTACAACTGGGTTTCGGGGCGGGCCACTTCGGTGCTGATCGATCCGGCGGATACTAGCGGAAACACGGTGCTTTTGGGCGGAGCGTATGGCGGGCTTTGGAAATCGACGAACGCGGGCAGCCTGAGTTCCAATCCCGCTGCGGTTACCTGGCAGCCTCTGATTGACGATCAGGCTACGCTGGCGGTGGGGGCGATTGCTTTGCAGCCGGGAAACAGCAACGTCATTCTGGTGGGGACCGGGGAGACTGACAATTCGGCTGATTCTTATTACGGCATGGGAATTCTGCGTTCGACAAATGGGGGTTCTACTTGGACGCAGATCACGGGGATCGGACAAACTCCAGACCGATCTTTCATGGGGATCGGATTCAGTAAGATGGCTTTCAGCACAGCGAATCCGAACCTGGTGGTGGCGGCGACGGCGGGAGACAACGGCTTGTGCCTGGGCGAGGAAGCTTTGCCGGCGGGAAACAGTGGGCCATGCCTGGGCCCGCAAGAGGATGGGAATTCACCCGCGCGCGGGCTTTACTACTCGACGAATGCGGGAGTGACGTGGAGCCGCGCAACCCTCACGGACGGTTCGGTTGCGGCTTCGGCTACGTCGGTGATCTACAACCCGCTCCAGGGAACGAATGGGACGTTCTACGCTTTCATACGGCGTCACGGGATGTACTCGTCGATCGATGGAATAAACTTCGCGCCATTGGCGAAGCAGCCGACTGCGGGCCTTGTATCCGCGAATTGCCCGGTCAGTTCGAACGCCACGACTTGCACGATTTATCGCGGCGAGCTTGCGTTGGTTCCGGGACGCAACGAGATGTATGCGTGGATCGTCGATGTGCAGTACGACATCAATGGAGATCCAACGCCGGTTGACGAGGGCATCTGGCAATCGTTAAACGGCGGAGCGGGTTGGACGCAGATTCTGGACCACGGCATCACCAACTGCGGTGACGTCGCGGGCGGTTGCGGGGTGGAACAGGGTTGGTACAACCTGGCGCTGGGGGCGATCCCTGATGGAACGACGGGGACGGATATTTACGCGGGTGCGGTCAATCTTTATAAGTGCTCGCTTGCGTCCGGGAGCGCTGCCTGCACGCAAGGCGACTGGATCAATCTGACTCACGTCTATGGATGCAGCCCGCTCGGGGCGCTGGCGCATGTGCATCCGAACCAGCACGGAATTGCGTTTACGGTTGTCGGTGGCACGACCGCGCCCGGGTACTTTGCGCATGACGGCGGGGTCAGCCGGACGCTCGACGGCTATACGGGGCTGGAGACGGGCAGTTGCTCGGGGACAAATCAGTTTGGCAGCCTTAGCCAGACGCTGGGCTCGATGACGGAGTTCGTTTCCATCTCGGTGGACCCTACGAGGGCTGACATTTTGCTGGGAGGAACGCAGGGCAATGGTTCGCCTAAGACCAGCACCGCGAGCGAAAGCAGTACCTGGCAGAATGCGCTGGGCGGGGATGGCGGATTCACCGCGATCAATCGTGTGAATTCTAGTGAGTGGTTTGCGGCGAATCCTTACGTCACGATTTTGAAGTGTGAATTGGGAACCGCTTGTAACGACACTTCATTTTTTCAGGTCGTCGATTCCAGCGATCTGGGCGGGGACCAGGGAGCTTTCGATACTCCATACATTCTCGATCCGCAGAACGGCAGTGAAATGCTGGTGGGAACGTGCCGGGTGTGGCAGATCAGCACCAGCGGAGCGGCTGCGCTGCAGCTCAGCAATGACTTCGACACTTTAGGAACGGGCGTGTGCACGGGAGGTGAGACCAACCTGGTGACGGCGCTGGCAGCGGGCGGTGCTGCGCCGAACGGTTACTCCGCGGTGGTGTATGCGGTGACGGACGGATATGGGCCAATGAGCGGGGCTCCGGGAGGCGAGGTGTGGGTTACGACTAACGCTGGCGTCAGCTTGATGACGAATGTTACGGGGAATGTGAATCCGAACGGGTATGCGATTTCTTCAGTGGCGATGGATTCGTACGATACGAGCGGCAAGACGGCGTATGCCGGGATCATGGGATTCAGCACTCCGGCGTACCCCGCGTCGCATGTGTGGAAGACAACGAACGCGGGCGCGAGTTGGACGGACTGGACTGGGACGGGAGCGACGGAGTTGCCGGACGCTCCGGTGAACGCGTTGCTGGTGGATTCCACGGTCACTCCCTCTCAGATCTTTGCGGGAACCGACGTGGGAGTTTTTGTGAGTTCGACTACGACTCCGAGTTGGACGGAAGTTGGGCCGGCGCCGGGCCCGGGTGTGTCGGGATTTCTGCCGGACGCGCCGGTGACGGCGCTGCGGATGTTTAATCCCGACGCGGGCACGAAAACGCTGGTGGCATCGACGTACGGGCGGGGTATTTGGAACTACGCTCTGGTGACTTCGCCAAACTACACGAACGTGATTTCGAACTCGCCGCAGACGGTGTTTCCGACGCAGACGGCTGCGTTCGACGGCACATTGACAGCGCAGAGCGGATACGCGAGCGCGGTAAATTTAAGTTGTACGGGCGCGGCGCCGGCGACCTGCGCGCTGAATCCGAAGCAGGCGACGCCGACGGCAACCTACACGTTGACGGCGGGTGGAAGTGTGGGCGATTACAGCTTCAATGCGCACGCGGTAGGGACGGACATCGACGCAATTACGCGCGATGCGACGGTCACGCTGCATGTGGTGGACTTTAATTTGACGACGCCCAATCCGAATTCGCTGAGCGTGGCGCAAGGCGGGACGTCGGCGGCGAGCACGTTCCAAGTGACGGCTTCGGGAAGTTTTGCGGGGACGGTAACACTGAGTTGCCCGGTGAGGCTGCCTGCAGGAGCGGCTTGCGTATTCTCGCCATCGAGTTCGGTGAGTCCGACAGCTTCTTCGCCGGTGACGGTTACGTTGACGGTGACGGCGGGGGCGGGGACACCGCTGGGTGGTCCGCTGATCGTGACGCTCGCGGCGACGGCCGCCGGAGCGCCTGCGGCCAAGACGCAGACATTCGGGCTGACAGTGACGAAGCCGGCTCCGGACTTTACGATTGCGGTGACGGCGACTCCGAATACGACAGTGGCGAATCAGAATGTAGTCTGGAACGGGACGCTGACGGCGGTGAGCGGATACAGCGGGAGCGTGACACTGACGTGCACGGCGGGAGCTCCGGGGACATGCGGGATTACGCCTTCGACGCTGGCACCGACGGCTGGGGGAGCTGCGTTTACGGTGACGGTGGGCAACGCGACGGCGGGAACGTTCAACTTTGCGATCCAGGGAACGGACGGAACGCTGACCCACGCCACTCCGACGGAAACGCTGACGGTGACTGGGCCGGTTGCGGACTTCACCTGGACGGACACGGGCAGCGCCACGGCGACGGTGCTGGCGGGACAGAGCGCCAGCTACACGTTCTCGGCGGCTCCGGTGGGAGGCGGAACGTTTAGCACGGGAGTGAATCTTACGTGCTCGGGCCTGCCGGCGTTGACCAGTTGCGGGTTCAATCCGGCGTCGATTGCGGCGGGGGCGGGGACGACTACGGTTACGCTGACCATTTCGACGACGGGGCCAAATCTTGGGACTGGATCGCAGTCGCGAAGGGGAGCCGTGCTGCGCACGGCTGGGACCCTTCGGCTTGGCTCAGGGCAGGCTCGCGGGGACGGACGGCCCTCCACGGGCATGCGCTCTCACACTCTGTCATTCTTCACACTCGCGGGGACGGTGCTGGTGGGAATGGTGGGAGTCGGGCGAAGGAGAGGCGGCGAGCCGCGTCTCTGCGTCGGGATCGCGGTCATTTGTCTGGGACTGGGGTTGATGGCGCTGATTTCTTGCGGCGGGGTCGGGGGCAGCAGCGGTACTGCTCCACCGGTGACGGTGAATCCGGGACTGGCGACTCTGTTTGCCTATGAAGCGGGTAACTCCTGGCCGGTGGGAGTTAGTCAGCAACAATTTACGGCCAATCAAAGCGTGACGTGGGCGGTCACGGGCGGGAGTGCGAATGGCACGGTGGATGGAACGGGGCTGTACACGGCTCCGGCACTTGTGCCGGGCCCGGGGACGGTGACGGTCACGGCCACGTCGGCAACCTCGGCGGGAGCGGCTTTTGTGACTGTGGCGGCGCCTACGGCATTGGGGACATCGCAGATTACGGTTACGGCTACGGCTGTGGGTGGAGCGGCGCACGGGGATGTGGTGACGCTGACTGTGCAGTGAGGCTATCGCTGGCGATCTACCGCCGAGCCGCAGAGTGCGCCGAGAAACAACTTGTTGATCCATGAGGCGCGGACTCGTGGCTGCGCCTTTTTTCTTGCATCACACTTCCCTGTTCCTTGCGTCACGGCGAAGAGACGACAGGGTGAGATAGGATCATCTCCGGTGAGACTGCCGTGCTGCGCACGGCTTGGACCCTTCGGCTTCGCTCAGGGCAGGCTCGCGAGGGCGGCCGTCCCTCCACTAGACACACAAACTTATGACTTATGACATTGCGGTGATTGGCGGGGGAATTGTTGGGCTTTCATTTGCCATGCAGGTGAGCGAGCGGTTTCCCGGGTTGCGGGTGGTGGTGCTGGAAAAAGAGGCAGGAGTCGCTCAGCACCAGACGGGACACAATAGCGGGGTGATCCACAGCGGGGTTTATTACAAGGAGGGATCGCTGAAGGCGCGGTTGTGTGTGGCGGGGGCGCGGGAAATGGTGGAATTCTGTTCACGGCATGGGATCCCGCATGAAGTGTGCGGGAAGTTGATTGTGGCGGTTAACTCGGAGGAAGCGGCGCGATTGGATGATTTACTCGCTCGGGGCCTGGCGAATGGGTTGGTGGGGTTGCGGTTGCTCTCGCGCGAGGAGATGCTTGAGATCGAGCCGCATGTGGGCGGGGTGCGAGCGCTGCACGTGCCCTCGACGGGGATCACGGATTATGCGATGGTGACGGCGAAGTATGCGGAGATCGCGGTGGGTTGCGGGGCGGAGGTCAAGACGAACGCCGGAGTTGTGGGGTTCGATCGTTCGCAGAGTGCGGTGGTGGTCAAAACGCGCGCGGGAGAATTTTCGGCGCGATATGTGGTGAATTGCGCGGGGCTGTACAGCGATCGGGTGGCGCGGATGGCGGGAGACGATCCGGGGATGATTCTCATTCCGTTTCGCGGGGAGTATTACGATCTGGCGGCGGCGCGGCAGTCGTGGGTGCGGGGACTGATTTATCCGGTGCCGGATCCGCGGTATCCATTTCTGGGAGTGCACTTCACGCGGCGGATTCATGGGAATGTGGATGCGGGACCGAATGCGGTGCTGGCATTCCGGCGCGAGGGATACCGGTTCCGGGATTTTGATTTGGGCGAGACGATGGAAGTGATCGGGGATGCGGGCTTTCGGGCGATGGCGCGGCGGCACTGGAAAAATGGGCTCGCGGAATTTCGGCGATCGCTGCGGAAGCGGGAGTTTGTGCAGTCTTGTCAGCGGTTGGTGCCGGAGGTGCGGATGGAAGATATGACTCCGGGCGGGTCGGGAGTGCGGGCGCAGGCGGTGGCGGCGGATGGCGCGCTGGTGGATGATTTCCGGTTTGTCGGGCGGGAGCGGTT
>Ga0182014_10001488_pt1 | contig 31141 bp, 40 predicted proteins | sample 612S2DmetaG_FD_120489 | JGI IMG/M metagenome (GOLD analysis project Ga0182014, IMG submission 120489) | Permafrost microbial communities from Stordalen Mire, Sweden - 612S2D metaG | ecosystem: Environmental > Terrestrial > Soil > Wetlands > Permafrost | place: Sweden: Stordalen | collected... | reverse complement strand
GGCCGGTACCACTCGGCGAGGTGGCAAGGCTGGTGCACCTCGCGACTGCTCATCACCTGAAGTTATGGCCGGGGGTGGCCAAAGGAATCGGGTGTTTTCCCTATCTGTTGCCGTGTCCTGGGCCCAGTAGGTGGCGCAGTTCTGTGCGGGAGTGGATGTTGAGTTTGTGGTAGATGCGGGCGAGGTTGGCTTCGACGGTTTTGGGGCTGATGAATAGGGCGGCGGCGGTGTCGCGGTTGGTCATTCCCGAGGCGGCGAGCTCGGCGACGCGTTGTTCGGTCGGGGTGAGGCCGGCGCCGTTGTCGGTGCCGACGTTGATGCGGGCGAGTTGGGTGCGGGCCCGCTCGGCCCATAGGGGGGTGCCCAGGTTTTCGAAGGTGTTCAGCGCCTCACGTAATTGGGTTGATGCGGCGCTTTTCTGGCGTTGCCGACGCAGGAGTTGGCCCACGAGCAGCTGGGTGCGGGCACGTTCGAAGGGCATCGGCAGCCGCTCGTGTTCCCTCATGGCTGCTTGCGCGGTGGCGGCGGCCGCATCAACATCACCGCCGGCGGCGAGCAGCATGGCTCGGCATCGGGCGCCGACGGCCAGCATCCAGGGTCTGTCGAGCCGGCGGCCATTAGCTTCCAGTCGTTCGATCAGCGTCTCGGCCTCGGCGCGGCGACCCAGCGCGATCATGGCTTCGACGGCGTCGGGCACAGCCGCGCCGGCGGCGCTGATCTCCGTTGCTCGGGGTGCTGTGTCGAGCGCGGCCAGCAGGGGTTCGAGGGTGTGCAGCGCGGCGCTGTAGTTGCCGAGTGACACCTCCAGAAACGCCAAAGCAATGACAGGCAACTGTCCCACCACTCGGGCCCCGCAGCGCTGGCAGGCCGTTAGCGCCGCGGCGGCGTCGACGCGCGCGTCGTCCTCCCGGCCGGCATAGGCGGCAACGGTAGCTCGCGTCGTCAGTGCCACGCCGAGCGCGAGGTCGCCGCCTTGCAGCAGTGCGGCTTCCACGCTGTCCTCGGCGATCAGAGTGGCCTCGGGGAGGTGTCCCCGCCAGATTTCAATCTGACAGAGATTAAAAGCCACGAGGATCAGTTCGTTCTCTTCGCCGTGCTCGACACAGCGTCGCCGGATGGACACAAACTTTTCGTAGGCCTGGTCGAGCTCGCCGCTCCAGCTCAGCAGCAGGGCGTTCTGCAGGCTCGGGCGTAACACCGCCGGCATATAGATGTCGGGGTCCTCCAACTGCAGCGCACGATGGAGGCTGGACTCGTCAAGGCCTTCTCCGAGCCGGAAGCGCAAATGGACCGCCATGCCGAGCGCCTGGCTCAGTAGCGGCGGATAGCCCAGCCGTTCCGCGTGGGTGACCGCGTCCTCGGCGGCGCGGAGAGCAGCGACGAGGTGGCCGTGGTTGAGCAACGAAAATGACAAGGTGAGCAGTGTCTGCGCGCGCAGTGGGAGGTGGTCGCCGACATCGTCCAGGGCGCGCTCCAAGATCTGTTCGGCCTCAAGGAAGCTGTCGTGGTACAGGGCTACGAGGGCGAGCATGTTCAACGCTTCTGCCCGCAGCGTGCCGGGTGGCAGCGCCTCGATGGTTTCCTGAAGCAGGGCCCGGGCTCGGTCGGGGTGACCGGCGTCCAAATGGTTGCGGGCAGAACGGATCCGGCGCCTTGGGGTGTCACCGCCCAGGCTCACGGCAAGGTCGACCAGCTCGGCTGCGGCCGCGGGGGCACCGCGGCGGCGCGCCAGCTTGGCCGCGGCGTCCAGAGCCGTCAACGTCTTTTCATCACCGCTGGTGGCGGCCAGCGCGAGGTGGCGGGCCTGCAGCTCGGGGTCGCTGACGACACCGGCCAACAGTCGGTGCATCCGGCGCCGCCGTGCGGGGCTCGCTGCGGCGTAGACGCCGGTGGCCAACAATGGGTGAGTGAAATGCAGTCGGGCGCCGTCGATCCCGACGACACCCTGGTCCTCGGCTGCTTCGAGGAGTGCTAGGGCGTCGGTGGGGTCGCGGTTGGTGGCGGCCGCGACCAGCGCCACGGTGGGCGCCCCCAGGCACGCCGCGGCCAGCAGTAGCTCTTGGACGTCGGCATCGAGGTTGCCCAGCCTGGCCGATACCAACGCGGCCAGGCTGCCCGGCAATGTGAGGCCGGTGGCGGTCATGGCGTCATCGTTGAGTGTTCGCGCCAACTCCAGGGCATAAAAGGGGTTGCCGCCCGACGCGTCGTGGATCCGCGTCATCACCGGCCGCGGAAACGACCTCCCCAGCCGCGCGTCAATCACTGCCCGCAGTCCACCCAATCCCATTGGCCCAATATGGATCCGCCGCACCGCGTTGGGGTGCCGCAGCTGCAGCCAAAAGGCCGGGTCGTCGCCGTCGGGTTGGGTGCGCGCGGTGGCCAGCACACCGACCGGCCCTAAGAGTCGACGAGCGGCGAACGCGACAACGTGAGCGCTGGACTGATCGACCCACTGCAGATCGTCGATCGCCAGCAGCACAGGTGCATCGCCGGCGAGGTCCTCGATGATCGAGACGAAGCCCGCCGCCACCGCACGCTGATCGGTTCCCGACCCGTCGGAGGTGCCCCGCAACAGCACTTGGTCGACCGCGAGCCGCTGCGGTGCCGGCAGGCGCGCCACGACGGCCGGGTCGGACCCGCCGAGCAGATCCGCCAGGGCACTGTAGGCCAGCACAGACTCGGCCGCCGCTGGGTATGTCGACAACACCACGAAGCCAGCCTCGCGGGCCTTGTCGATGGCGCCCAGCCACACCGTGGACTTACCGATCCCCGGCTCGCCCTCAATCACCAACGCGGAGGGCTCCGATGAGGCCGCGCGCAGGAAGTCGGTCACCGAACGTTCCTCGGTCGATCGACTCGACCACGCAATGGCCACCCCAGAATAATGTCAGCGATCACCAAACACGTCGACAGGAGATCGGCGACGTCACGATTCCTCTTCGTGCTCAACCGGAAAGTCAGATAGCTCCAATTCCTCGAGCTCTTTTCGCAGGGCGTTCAAACGCTGGATGGGAGCGTCCCCGACCGTTGCCAGACAATGCGCTGATGATCGAGGTAGAGGTACTCCAAGCTGACGTGACCAAACTCGAGCTCTACGCCGAGCGTGTCCTTAATGGTGGGGGGTGAACCATGTGATCTGGCGGCAGAAGATTTATCCGGGCGTCGGCTCGCCGAGCTGGACGGCGGACTACGGCAACGAAACCCTCAATCACTACGACCACGTTCACATCGCCACCAACGGCGGCGGATACCCAGGACACGAGACGTATTTCATCGGATCTATGACACCCGCGCCGTCGGCGTGATTGACTGCTCAAGCCTGTTCAGACTCATTGCAGACCAATCCGGTTTGTGCCGCAAGAATCCTGCAAGGCGTCTGCCGCAAACTGCAGATGACCCACCGCGTGTTGCGGTGAAAGTCGATATCGGCAAAGGGATGAGGGCGACATGGCAGAAATGACTGACCGGAATGGCGTGCGGTGGTCAGTGCGGCGCCGTCGATGGTATGACATGTCCGGTTGGGAGGGTGGCTTCGACGAGCTCTGGTTGTTGGTGCTCGTCGGAGGGTGGTGGCCCTTCTGGTTCATTGCGCATTGGCTCGGCTTGCGCTGGCGGATCGTAATCAAGCGCGATGGCGAAGAGGTGGACGAAGAGTGGGTACGCGGCTGGCGTAAGTCGCGGCGGCGCATCCAGGAGATCACTGAATCGGCGACCGCCGGGACGCTGCAACAATCCCTCACCGTGCCGCCCGCCACCGATCGGGCCTAGCCGCTGAAATCGACCTCATCAAAAGGAAAACGTAGATCTCGTAGCTCAGGGAGACGGCCAACGCCGCGAGGTCCGAGGTCGCCGACGCACAGTCTCAGGAGCGAACCGGAGAGGAGGAGGCTTGCAATGGCTCAAACCGTCACCGTGACGAAAACAGGCTCGCCAGAGCAGGGAAGGCCCGAAGAATCAGCTGGAATCTACTTATTTTCGCCTGGCCAACGACGCCGGTAAATCCGCGAAACACATTGGCGTGCATAGGCAATGACTGATAACCGAACTGCGCAGATGCAGAGCGGAAGGAGCCTGGCCCTCAAATCGTTGTAACACGGATAGCCAACTCTGGCAGAGTATTAAGAATGTTATACGATCAATTCCGTTGCAATACAACACCGTTCGCCGAACGATAATGATTATGGTCAAGAATGCGCCGCCAACGGCGCCCACTTAGGTCGGCCCGGTGCGGACTAACTACGTGAGACAAATTCCGTGTTACGCTTCAACGTCGACCAGCCTTGATCGGGCGCCCAAACCATCGGCGAAGTGATCGGAACTTCGTCGGGTTTCGGAACGTTGAGCGCAGCATCACATAGTCGACTTGATCGTTTCGTCACTGTGACGCTTAGTCTTGGCATGCACAACGGCAAAGACACTGGCCGGCAGCGGTTTACGACCAATTTGGTGGATAAGATTGATTATCCATCTTTCTCGGTCACCATTGACGTGTGCCCGACAATTCCGCACCAGCCTCGCCGCCCACGCCCACGCTCATGCCCGCGTACGCCGGCGATGCTGCCGCCGAGACTGAGTTGTTCCCACACTGGTTCACCCAGTTCCTGAATGATCGCCAGACCCGCAAACCCTCTGCGCATACCATGAAGGCCTACCGCCAGGACTTCGTCGCGATCACAGCCCTGATGACCGACGGCAATCCCGCACGGCTGACGGTGGCTGACATAACGAAAGACTCGATGCGACAAGCGTTCGCCGCCTATGCCCGTGAACACGAAGCTGTATCGATCCGGCGCTGCCGGTCCACCTGGAACGTGCTGTGCACTATGTCGGCCAGTCAGCGGCGTCGGCGCCGAATTGCTTCGGCCCCAACTCGTCCCAGCGTTTTAAGCAGTCGACGCACTGTGTGCGGCACGTCTTCGTGTGGTCGAATCAGCGGGAGAAGGTCAGCCAGCCGTGGAGGGGGCTGGCGAACCTTCGACCGCTCGGCCGTGACGTTGGGCAGCGCCTGAACGAACACCGCGAGCGTTTCGCAGCCGGGTAGCGCCGCTGCCGGAGCAAGTACGGCGTCAAACCCCGCATCGCGAGCGGCGCGGGCGATGGTCTGGGTGGTGGCACAGTCGTCGGACACAAGGTCTGCTTCATCCACGCCGAGATGCGATCGTGTCGCCTTGTCGGTGAGGTCGAGGACGTGAAGGTCGACCGATACCCGACCAACGCGGCGACGCACCTCGAATGGATCGACTCCGTCATCAACGAAGTGACGAAAGAGCTCCGCCCATGCGCCTTGCTCCCGGCTGGACGCGTACCAAACCCCCGGCTCCCCGGTTCGGTGGTAGCGGCCAGGCCCAAGGGCGGGGTCTGCACAGGATGTAAGCGGGTGCCGTGTGGCGCCTTGGTGCCAGTAACTTCCGGTGAGCCTTCGTCGCGGTGCGGTGGCGACGGCGTCGCCAAGACTCACACGTACGAGCCGCCGACGAAGGCTTCGGCCGCGCTGCGAACCTCCTCGTAGTGGTCCTCGGCGAGCAGGTCGACCGGGCGCTCGCCGTCGAGCAGGCGGTTCTTGGCGTGCAGCCACTGGCCGACGCCTCGCGGGGTTAGCGAGTCTGAGAGCAGAAGCACGAGGTCACGAAGCTGCGCGAGCCGGTCGTACCGGTCAGGGCGGATGTCGCCGGTGCGCCACCCGCGTACCGCGCGGTCGGAGACCTGCGCTACCGCGGCGACGTCGACCTGAGTGACGCCGAAGGATTTTAAGGCGTCCACGATTTCACTGGCCTCGACGGCCCGTTCCAACGTATCCGCCATAGAGTTCCTCCTATACTTCCGGTTCTACTACCGCATATGCTACCGGTTGTCGGCGATGGTGGCAATGGAGGCGTCCCGTATCCAGACAAGCGTGCGGAAATCGAGCAGCTCATCGACCGGGTATTGGCTGTGTTCGCCGCAGTGCCTTGCGGTATGTACGTGCCTTGGTGATAGGCGCGACACCACCACCAGACCGCTGAGACCTCAGGTGGGTCCCAGCACCAGACCGCTTCTTTCCCCACCGTGGGGAGCAGCCGTGCCGGTGGTCGGAGTCTGTTTGTCATCCGGCCGCGGTCAGTGCGCGCGCGACCTGACCGCTTCGCGGTCTGGCGTGAGGTCACCGCGCTCGACACTGCCGCCTAAAATGTGGACGGTCTGCACCCAAGCGGCCGGCGTTGACCATGACGGGGGCAAGTCTGACGCGGCGGGTCTGGGTGCGGGCGGCCCGTAGTGTTGATGGCTCCAGTGCCCGCGGCGGCGGTGGGGTCGCTTTGGACGCCGACGGCGCCGTGCGTACCGCCGGGGACGTCGCCGAACTGACCGGCCTGCTGAACCTGAGTAGTTGGCCAGACCGGATGCGAGTCATCGTGCGCCGCGAATGGTCCCACCCAGGTGCACAGCTGTCGATCTTCGAGGAAAGCGACGCACCGCGGAGGGCCGCGCCCAAGGGTGACTTGAGTATTCCGTCACTGTGACGCTTCCCCCTGGCCCGTACAACGGCAAAGACACTGTCCGGCATCGGTTTACGACGTTTGGTGGATAAGAATGATCATCCATCTTTCTTTGTGACCGTTACGTTGTGTCCGAGCGCCCCCGACCCGCAGATCTTCGCTGGCTTCTGCGGAAGCCGCGCCAAATCCGGAATGGTACCGTCCGGCAACGGTTTACGACGCATCTGGTGGATAAGATCCCTTGCCGCGTTTTCTTGCCGAACACGCTCCAGGTTTGCCTGCCAAGCGCCGATTGTGCAACGCGTCAACTCGCGCGGCCATCCTAGAGCTGTCAATTATAAACGGGTGCAGCCTGTTTGACTCTCAAAGACGCGCATCGGTTAGTGCCCTATAATTTATATTATGTCCAGTGGGATATCCAGTGGCTTTCGTTATCACGCTGTGCTACAACGCATTTAAGATCTCCACTAATTGCCGATACCCGGAAGGCATCCGTACTGTGCACCCGCGCAACCATATTCGAGACGGCATCGCCATGATCCAAGAACCTCTGGTTGATTCATTAGATGAATCAACACTGCGAGGGCTTCAGGTCGCCCGACCCGTGGTGACGCGCCCGATAGCGCCACTCCCCCGCCGGGGGATGGACGCGCCTACCCAACGTTCTGATTCCGGCGCCACTGGTGGACCTCGGCGATGGCCTCGGTCCTGCTGATGCGACCGTCGCGGAATCGCTGAAAGATGTTGTCGCTGTTCGGGTCTACACGGCCGTATCTAAGCGTTAGAGCGGGCTTCCCCGACTGCAATTCCCGCCCGTGAAAGCTCCGTGGCCACGTGCGGGCGTTGGCCATCACGGGTAAGCCGGATCCATTCAATGACGGTGTCATCCTCACCGTACGAGCGGGGAACCCTGCCCGAGCCGCGGATCGACGCTTCCAATTACGACGTGGACATGGTCCAGTGAGCAGCCCAACCGGCTTGCCGTCAGAACCGGTGCGCGCCCGCCGGCTTGGCTTCGAGGCCGGCGACGCCGCGGTGCACGCCGCTGGCCATCATGTCGAGTCGCAGATCATCAACGTCAACCAGGACGTGTCGACGCTTGGCGCCGGCGACGCAGTCAGCAGCCAGGCCACGCAGAGAAGCGGGATCGCCAACCAGCCAGCCGCCGCGCCGCCGTTCACCCGCGAAGACTGACGGGTTGAAACATTTGGACCACAACGACGTTCGGCGTCTACCCAGTCCTCTCGGGGATTGTCGGTCTCCTCTGTCCTGGTTGGGGCCGGACGACGCCGCAACGGGGGCCCCTGGCGGGATCAGCTGCTGCACAACGGAGGAGGCACCGGTTTCGTTGCTGTTTGCGGTGTGCGCTATGCGAGCGCGATCCCGCCAGGGCGCGTCCCAAGCCGCGTAATTTCAGGAGGTCAACCCCATGAGCGACGCAGTTTCCGACGAATTCCGCCAGGCAGTGGCCGAGATGACGGGCGTTCCCCCGGCAATGGTGCTCGGCGACACACCGCACGCGGTTTGGCAGTCCGCGCAGACCGCCTTCGAGTGGGAGCAAGCGGGCCAACCGTCCCCGCCGGCGACCGCGGCGGTGCCGGCATAGACGGTCACCAGCGCCGACCGCATCGAAATACCCCACCAGGTCACCTCACCACCCAGGACGAGTTACGACGGTTATCGCAGGCTGAACGGATGCGTGCCTGGCGTGAGGGACGCCTGATGCACCTCGGGGCGAACCGCCGCAGCCGCGCCGGATCGGGCTGACCGGTGCCCCGACGACGCAGGCGTGAATGATGAGCCCACGGCGGGTAATCGGAAACCTATCGTTTGCTGTCATGTACCGAGATGCGGTGTGGCAGAAGCGGTTTTGGGTGCTTCTCGCTACGGTGAGATGCATTGTGGCAGAGGCAGTTTGGCCGACAGCGTCGCGCTCTCCCGGCCCTATCGAAAGCAAACCTTCTTGCCATCGCAAGCAAACAACGGGCCGACAGCACATTACGGATAAGGGGTAAAGGCGCGCGCACCTATACGATGGCCTGCTAGCTCGGCTTTCTTTTAAATCTGGGACTTCAGAGCAACAAAAACATGCTAAAATAAGCGGAATCGAGGATCCCATACCGCAAATGATCTATTCATGCCGGACAGCTACCGTCGGCGCCCGCGGGATGACCTCGATCGGTCAAAGGATCGATCATGCATTCTCGCAAGAAAATGATCATCGCCGTTCTGCACGTCGTGCTGGAACGAGCTCAAATGATCACAGTTCAACGCCTCATCTCGCCTTGAGTGCCGCACTCATCGCGGCTGTAGCTTTCGGCGCTGGCCCCGCATCCGCCGACGAAGGAAGCTACGTGGCTGATCTGCAAGCACGCGGTGTTCGATGCTGCTCGGTCAGAGCACTTACGTTGGCGCCGGGTTCACGATTTGTGGCCACTTGCGTAATGAGGAGTCACCGGCGACTGCGGCGACGCAGTTCACGTGGATGAATACCTGGGGGCCGGCGATTGTTGCCGCCGCACAGCGTGACCTCTGCCCGGACACGCTCCGATGAAGGTCAATTGAGAGAGGAAAAAGAATGATCAAAACCCTCGCCGCCGCTGCTGGCTTCGCCGCCGTGGTGGCATTCGGTGGAATGGCCTACACCGCTCCACCGGCACACGCCGACTACCCGGCGTGTCAGTCGCTCCCGGCTGGCTCTGGTCACGACGCCTGCGACGCGACGTGCGCGGCAAACCACATGCCAGCGTGCGGCGTGCCGCCTGCTGGCCCCGGCGTCGGGACTTGCGTCGGGTCAGCCATCGACTGCGGTAACCGCGCCGCCCGTTGCGCCGAAGGTACGGGGCCGTGCCCGAACTAAGCTGAACATGCATCGGCCCGGCTGTGACTACACGCAAGTCTGGCCACGCAATGTGTGAGATGAAGGCAGCAGCCGCGGTAGTGGCGGAGCGGCTGGCGTGGTACTAGCACTGGTCCACGACCCTGGTGGGCGCGGCACACGCCACGCTCGACGCGGTCCTCACCAAAGACATCGTGTACAAGCGCCTTGCACCCGGCGTGCTCGAAGAACTCAAGCGAGTTCAACGGCGAGGCAGCACCGGCAAGCCGAAAGACCGTCTTTTCCAACGTCTCACGACCAACGCCGGCTATCCAAAGCTGCGCGAGCACCTGGGTTCTGTCGTGACGCTAATAAAGATCAGTACCGACTGGGACGCGTTCAAAGCTCACCTCAACCGGATCCATCCGCGGTTTGACGAGACGATTCCCATCGACTTCGAGCACGAAGACGGGCAATCCGGTCTCTGAGAGTGCCAATTCACGTCGGAAATGCTTCGGATCGGCTATCGGGAGACTCATGCCACTACCAAGGGCGCGCAGCTTCGGTCATTGGCTCACGGAACCGCCAGTCCGGTCTGTGTCAGACGTTACTGCGTGGAGCGTCGAGCCGAGCCCGTCACTTCTCATGGAGGCGTTGAGCCAGTCGAGTACTCCATACTCGGGTTTTCCCGCCGTCGACGATCTATGGTTGCTGTTACCCGTGTCTTCATGCTCTGGAGGTAGTCACTATGACGAACTGTCCCCGGCCGCACCGTGACTTGTGGGCTGCGACTCCGCGGGAGCCGACCCAGGCGAACGATCAGACCCCGAGGAAGGGGCACACGGTCATGCGAGATGTACCTTCGTCTGTTGGACGCACACCTGTGAGGCGGTTCATTTCACTACTTGGAGCCATCGCAGCAATGACGCTATTGGGTGCATGCGGCGGCGCCCAAACCCCAACCGGACAGCCCGCACCGCGTTCGGGCCAAGCCACGCCACTTGCAGCGCCGGTGGGGCAAACCGTGCTGCCGTTCACCGACCTCAAAGATCCCTCCGGGGTGGCGGTGGACACCGACGGCAACGTCTACATCGCCGACCATGGAAACAGCCGGGTGCTGAAACTGGCGGCGGGCTCGAGCACCCCCACCGTGCTGCCCTTCCCAACGGGGCCGGACGGCCTCCGCGACCCCAGCGCTGTGGCGGTGGACAAGGGGGGCACCCTCTACGTCGCCGACTGCGCTACCGCTCGGGTGTGGAAACTCCCGGCAGGTTCGAGCACCCCGACCGTGTTGCTCGACGGCTTGACGGGCATCTCGGGTTTGGCGGTGGACAGCGCGGGCAACCTCTACGGCTCCGCCATCGCACCCAGTCGGGTGTGGAAACTGGCGGAACCGACGGGTTCAAGCCCTCCGACCGTGCTGCCGTTCGCCGGCCTCAAGTACCCCCTCGGAGTGGCGGTGGACAGTGCGGGCAACCTGTATGTCGTCGACGATGACGGGAAGATTGGCGACCATCCGGTAGTGAAACTATCAGCAGACTTAACCACTCAGACGGTTCTCCCGTTCGCCGGCCTCCACTACCCGGTTGCGCTAGCGGTGGACAGTACGGGCATCGTCTACGTCACCGACGGTGACATCCGGACCGCCCCCACGTTCGACCGGGGCAACAGCCGGGTGGTGAAACTGGCGACCGGCTCGGCCACCCAGAGCGTGCTGCCTTTCACCGACCTGAACCGCCCCGAGTACGTGGCGGTGCGCCCAATCTGGATGGCTGGACCTACGGACAGCGTCTATGTCTCCGACTGGATTAGCAATCGGGTGCTGAAACTGGGGCTGGGGTGATGCGTCGCGTAGCGGCCCCGCCAAGGGGCTGCAGGGGGGTTGTCGGGTTGGGTTGTCTTCGTTCGGATTCAGTTGATCTCGCAGGCCACGGGGTGATGGGTGTGCCTGCATGCCGCAGCGTACTCGGCCGGCGTGCGGTAGCCCAGGGCCGAATGCCGATGCCCATGATTGTGCTCGTGCTTGAAGTCGCCGATGACCACCGGGCCTCGGTCAGGTTCGTCCAGTGGTTGCGGTTGAGGCACTCTCTTCTTAGCCGGTTGTTGGATGATTGGATGTAGCCGTTATTCCACGGAGTACCAGGCGGGATGTAGCAGAGTCCGACCTGTCCAGCGCAAAATGATTGCAGTGCTTGGGAAATGAGTTCCGGTCCGTTGTCCATGCACAGCACAGCAGCAGCGGAGGCTCGCCCGCCGCGGCGAAACATGTGCGCAGTTCCTCGATCAGGCGCTCAGCGGTGATCGAGCGCTCCACGATGTTCAGCAGCGATTCGCGGGTGTGCTCATCGAGCATCGATGCGATCTTGATCGCCTTGCTGTTGATTGTGGAGTCGAACTGGAAATCCAAGGCCCACACCACCTTCGGCGTATCCGCAGCCACCTGCGACAGCGACGACATGCCGGCCCGCAAGCGTGGGCTGTGCACGCGCCGCCGCAGGCCCTCTTCCTTCCACAAGCGGTGCACCTTCTTCTTGTTCACACCCCGATGCTCGTCATGGCGCAGCGCGGCCCAGGCACGCCGAAGCCCATGACATGGATGACTGGTGGGGTAGGCGCGCAGCCATTGCCGCAGATCAGCGTCGGGATCGGCTGGACTCAGCGCAATCGGAATCCGGCGGTAGGTGGAGCGGTCAAGCCCGACAGCTTTGCACGCTAGCTGTTCCGGCATACCCAGAACCTCTTTGAGCATATCCACGGGACGGCGCTTGGCACGCTGGGACCTGCAACCATCACGGCGGCGTCGACCACTACGTGAACGGCGAGCCGCCCAACTAAACCGGGCAAATCAGGGCCGTTAACCTACGGCAAGTCGGAGCCGGGCAATTTCGAGCGCAGCAAGAATCCGACGAGTATCCTGCAAGGCGTCCACCGCACCCTACTTATCCCGGGGGTCGCTCCGCACTCGATCCATCAGACTGAAATGGGGCCACGATGAGTGAGGTATCGCAGGGACCTGGTTGGTGGCAGGCGTCAGATTTGAAGTGGTACCCGCCGCAGGATCCCCCCAATGATGCGGCACCACTACCACCCCCACCCCAAACCCGCACCTCCGGCAGCCCATCAGCGCCGGACAGCGGCAGGCGCCAACTCAGCGAGGCTGAGCGCACCCAGATCCTCGACAACGCGCTCACGTCCCGTGTGCGTCCCGTGATTACGATTTGGGATGGCCGAGTTAGGAGTAGCGGGCCCAGAATCAGCCGCTCCAACACATCGGCCGAAATCGAGTGGGTGACGCCGGTCACTCACCCGGCTGTGATCGTGATGGATGCGATGCTCTCGGTGATCACCTGCGGCCTCTTCGGGCTGTATTGGTTTGCTAAGACGCTGCGCAAGCCGCAGGTCCAGACGGTGTACATCGACGAGTATGGCAACCAGGTGTGGGACAACAAGGAAATCAGCCCAGCGCAGCGCGTGCTGTCGGTCGTGGTCGGCATCGCGCTTCTGATCTGGTTTATTTCCGTGATCCACTGGTTCGGGAGCCAGCCCACAGACTGATCCACTTCTTCGGGAGCCAGCCCTCAGACCGGCCGCCGGAGCCGCCGCGTTTCCTCATTCCTCGCAGGGGCAGACGTGCTGATGCACCCGCACTGGATACATCCGCCTTGGCGCACTGGGCGTCTTCCACGGCTGTGGAAATAATGCGTTGTTGTTGTCCCACAATATGATACGAGTAAGCAGGCCTTGCGTAGGGTGGTCCAGTGGTTGTGGTTGAGGACACCGGCGGTCCCGGTGATGCCGCCGCCCAGGGCGCCGGCGCCGGTGGCCGCCGCACTCGTCGACGCGCTGGCGCTCACCGGTACCCAACCAACTTGTTGTCCACATTCCAAACCGTTGCGCAAGCGTCGTGTTCGCCGGAAAAGAGCATGTCGGTGTTCACCGATACCGCCGCCTTCCAGGTGACCGCAGCCCACCTGGGCAAGCTGGCGCTGCTGTCTTTTACCCCGCTTCGCCCTGGTAGTACTCGCCGTCAGCAATGTCCTCGAAACAGACGCAGCAGATCGTCGGCGGGAACGGCATGGGACTACTCATCGGTCGTCTTCCGGGTTTTGCTTTGTGATCAACGATCCTAGACCGGCCGGGTCAATGTGGCGGGCTGATCGCGGTAGTTGCGGGACGCACTCAGGCGCGGTCGATGCTGCGGCGGGAGTAGAGCGGCGTGTGCCCGAGCCAGTAGCGCCGCTCCCCCGCCGGAGTGGTGTAAGAGTTCGCCCGATCGCGTAACCCTTCGGATGGCAGGCTAGACCCTCAGGATTGGTTCCGTTCGGCCAGGTCCTGCAGGAATCGCGGCATTCGGCCAGCGCCGAAGTCGTAGTAGCGCACCCAGTGCGGCGTGATCGCAATTCGAGCCATCTAGTCGTACATCCCGCGGACGTTCCGCTCGAACTCGGCCACTGCTTCGGCGTCCATGGCTTTCCTGGCAGCGGCGAGGTACTCCTCGACCACGCCGTCGACGATCTCGACGCTCGCCCGCCCGCGTATCGAGAGGGCTCGCGCCTGGTTGGGAGTGTCGCCTGCGTCGATGGCCAGCGCAACGGCCGGGCGAGCTGATAGCGCCTTGACCTTCGGTGAGGTTGTGGCCGTGGAGATATCGAATTGGTTGCCAGTCCAGAAGAATCCGACCGGAACCACCCGCGGTGTCTCGTCCTTCCCGATGTAGGCGAGGTGGGCGGCCGAGGTGGACCCGAGCAACTCCTGCGCGCCGGTCCTGGACAGTTCGTCATCGATCTGTTGCCGCTCCATAGTGTTCTCCTGTCGGTTGTCTTGTCGATTCCCAAAGGCGTAAGACCTGGCACGTCGATCATCCCAAGAGAGGCCCATTGCGTTGAGGCCAAGTGCACCCGCGCCGAATTGAGCCCGCGAACGCCTGGGTTGGCATGCTGAAATCGTGGTGCAGTATCGCGATCCCGGGCCTGTTGTCTTCGATGCGGTTATCGAACGCCCCGATGGGCCAGGAGCTTACGTGACATTCTCCTTCAGCGCGGTCGAGATGTTCGGTGTGCGGGCGCGCGTCCCGGTGAAAGCACGGTTTGACGACACTGTGGACTGCACCGGCTCACTGGCTCCGTACCACGGCAAGCGTCGGCTCGGGGTGCGCAAAGATATCCAGAAGGCTTTGGGCAAGGAGCCTACGGTAACAATGTCAGCGTCCGATTGATCCTCGACACCGGCCGCGCTGATGTCGCCCAACCATGAGCGCAGGGTGCCGGCGCACCCTCCAACGCATCGTCACCGACATCCGCTCCTGACATCAACCTCAGACACCACAAGGAATTCGACAGAACTTGATATCGCCGATATCCAGTGAAAGCCGAGTTATTCGTTATCAGCTTGCGCCCCAACAGTTTTAGGACGAGACGGCCAGTTCGCCTCTGCGACGGAATCCTTATTGCGTTTTCCTGCAGCCGCTTCCGAGATAGTCTTCCCGACGCGCTATTGCCAGCGCGATTCATCGGATGAATCAGCTCGCTTCGCTGAGGGCAACGCGGAAGCTGGGGAGCCCAATTGGATCGATTCGCGCCCCGACTCCCCCGGCGGGGGGCCAGGCTCGCGACGATCTCGACGCCTTTGCCTGGCCACACAAAACGATACGGTGACGGATTGATCAAGCGGGCGAACACCTTTAGCAATGCCGCCCGCCGCCGAGACCGCGGGCTGTATCTCAGTTCCCGTTGCCGATGAGATTGCTTGAGCGTCGTGTGTCACTCATAGATCGCACCTTCTAACGTGTATGACGGTGGTACACTATGCGTCATACGCAATTACAATACAGAGGAGGCGGGGATGGCCGTCCTGAACATCCGCGTGGAAGACCGGATCCGCGATCAACTCAAGGAAATGGCCGACACCGAGGGAGTCACGGTCAGCGAGTACGTCCGCGATCTGCTCATGGCTGCGATCGTCCCCGTGTACGAGCGGGAGGTTGACCACGGCGACGAGCCGGCTCCCGAGAGCATCCGGATCGCCGACCGGCAAGTGCTCTCAATGCTCCACCGCATCCTCGCGCGCGTGCTGCCCGAGGATGCCAACGACGTTGACGGGGACGCCGATTACCAGCTGAACCGCGCGCGGGTGATCGAGTCGGGCTTCACCGGGGAGTACTGGCGGGAGGTCGCCGGGCTCCGCACCGAGCTGTCCAAGCGTGACTGCGGCCGTGTTCTAGACATCCTCGACATGTTCCGAGTGATCACGTTCAGCATCAGGCGGCTAGAGAAGGACGGGGCCACTGTCAGCGAGGAACTTCGTTACGAGCTGGAGTTCCAAGGCTTCGACTACAACGATGGGCTCGAAAGCCATATGGCCAGCTACGTCGAGTTCCTGATGAGCGACGACCGGTGGACTGAACTGCGGGATCAGCTGGACGGCAACGACGGCGGAAACTCCCACAGTCTGATGCTCGACACGTACATGCGGATGCTCGCCGAGCACCGACGCATTAAGGACAGCCGCGGCCGCGGGTTCCGCCGAGATGGCTACCTGCTGTCCATGGAGGAGCTGGACCAGATCGCCGCGGCTCGGGTCCACCCGTCGAACCGCGGGTAGCTCGACCCCGATTGCTCAGCCCCAGCCATCGAGATCCTTGACCTCGCACAGAATCATCTGGGCGATCTGCGACAAAGCTTCGAAAACCACGAGCTAACTAACTAATGAGCTGGCATATGTATATGAAACAAAGAACCCGGGTCGACCGCGTGGGGCCGAATACCGGGCTCTTCTTTGTCTTTAACCGGGCCGCGCATGACGCCACACCGGTCTGTATGCGCCCAATAGTACCTGGCGACCCAGATGGGAATCAACGGTGACGGCAACTCCGGGCCCCTGGGTTGAGCAGTGGCTCAGCACCGACCGGTTCCAGACCTATGTCCGCTTCGCCGGAGGCGACCGAACCCGAGCCCTCGACCTACATGAATGGAACGCCAAACTCAACGCCGCCCTTCTCCATGATTTCGCCCACCTCGAGGTTGGACTACGCAACTTCTATGACCGCGCGCTGATAGGCGCCGTTCAACCGCCAGACCGTCACTGGACAGACTCGGTATCGGCCACCGGCCTTTTTCCTGCCGTCCAAGGAGCCGACGCCCGCACCCACGCCGATCTGCACCACGCACGTACCACCGCGGGCGGCCCATCGGCCCCACCCGGCAAGATCATGGCTGAACTCACCTTCGGATTTTGGGTACTGCTCACCAGCTCACGCCATACGTCCCGGATCTGGACTCCCCACCTTCAACCCGTCTATCCCGCCGGATCCCAACGCACCAAAATTCATGCCGGCCTCGACGACCTCCGCAAGGCACGCAACCGAGTGGCCCACCACGAACCAGTCCGCGTCCCCGATGCCAACAACCTCACTCGCAGAATCCGGCGTTATGCCCGCTACATCTCCCCTGAACTCGCCCACTACATCGCCACGACCAGCAGCGTCGACGCCCTTCTTGCCTCGCGTCCCTAAGTTGGTCCACAAACACCCCAGCCAACACGCCAACCTTTGCGCGCGAACAACGTGATGTCGGTGATCTGAGCGCGCGCGTTTCGGTCGCAAGGGGCCTGTCAAACGTGCAAGGCGCGGCTGCCGTCGTCCTTGCCGGCAGCAATATGACCGGAACGAATATGGCGCATTACCAGCAAAGCACGCCATTTTCGTCATCGGCTTGCGCCCCAACGGATTTGGACATGATGCCCTAATTCGCCTGTACGACAGCATCCGTATTGCGGTTTTCTGCAAGCATTTCCGAGATCGTCACACCACCCTGGGATTCGCCAGGGTGATTCATCGGATGAATCAGCTCGTCGAAGCTGACGGAAGCTGGGGCCCCAAACGAGGTCGATTCGCGCCGCTACTCCCCCGGCGGGGGACCGTGCCCGCGATCGCTGGCGCCCAAAAGGCGCCTTGTCGATTTGACAGGTTGTCGCCGGGCCGCTGCTCTACAGCACCTGGACGGGAATACGGCGGAATCGAATATGGCAGATTAACGGTAGATCGTCGGCGCGGTCCTGGACGATGCGCAGCGCGCCGCCAGAATACATCCCGTCAATCGCCGGTGCTTGTACCGTTCCTTCATTAGCGACGTGAAACAGTCTGTGCTGCAATGTAATTACTTATAAGAAGATGCTATAGTTGCCATCGACAGATGCAATCTAGTTACCGGCCAGCCGGGGGTAGTCCAAAGGTCAGATCGTCTACGCCTTGCACCGGTGCGCGTGTCAGTGGCTCGAGATCGTGGTGACAGTCGCTCCGACCGGGACGAATACGGATGCTGGTCCGCACATATACTGTGGCGCAATGCATTCCGGTTTCATCGCTACGTTTCGACCAGGGCGAACCCGGAGTTGTATCCTAGTTCTGATGGGTGAAGTATGCGTGTTCTGTGGCAGCGCCTCCGACGCGCCCGAGCACGTATACCCACGATGGTTTCTGAAGCTCTGGGACCAGGCTGGTCCGTTCACAGCGAAGCTCGATGGTGAATTGCTTCGTACGCGCTCAGGGGCTCCACTAACTAGCAGCAAGACCTGGCGAGTTATGCTTCCGTGCTGCAAGTCTTGCAACGGTGACCTCGATCGATTCTTCGAGAAGCCTGCGAAGAGACCGCTCCGAACTCTACTGCGTGATGTGCAGCCACTCGAGGATGTAGCCGATGTACGTCGCGCTGCACGTTGGCTGGTAAAGACCCTCGCGCTGGCGGCTCATCCCTCCGTAAACCACACAGCGTTTCCGTCCCGATCGGCCATGGACGGGAATGGCTCAATCAGCTCGTGGGGTGAATACCCTCGGATTGTTCTCGATTCGTTCAAGATCGACGAAATACCTCCGGATATGTCTCTCTGGGCGGCGGTGACCGATCCAAGCAACCCAGGCCTGCCGGACCCGCCGTTTCAAGAGGTGATTTTGCGCCGCACCTACCGTCCCGACGGCATGGGCGGTTCCGGACGCCCAAGCACAACCGGGTTTGGGCTGCCGGACGGTCGCCTCGCTTGGTTTCAACTGGTTTATCACCCGCTCCACGATCTGTCGCATCCCTTCGAGAGCGCCGGGTTGGTCACCAGGCTCTGGCCGGATCCACCGGCCACCTTCGACATCAGCAACCGACCTGTCCTTGACCATCGCACCCGACTATCGGATGTATTCGTCGATGGCTTGATTGCCCACTATCTGGATCCCGGGGAGCGATCTATTGGCAACGGACCACCTTTGTTCGGGCAAATCTGAGGCGCGCTTTCCTCGCTGGGGATCGGTGGTCAAGCTGCACCGGAAACCCAACGACAGGTCCAAACGCAGTCAGAGTTTCCATCACTATGTGCAGGTAACGTGGCCGAGAACGTTCGGGTCGAGCGACGTCGGTGAACTGAATCCCGCGGGAGGGAGTAGGTGGTGGAAAGCGAAGCCTCGGACGAACCGGTCGAGGTGCCGGTGTGCGACGGAAGAACGAACGAGGAGAAGCTCGCCGAACTACTTCAAATCGGCACGGAGACAACCGCTCTCGACTACAAGGCCACGGCAGATCTGAGTCAAACCTACAACGTTGTTGAGATGGCCAGAGACTTGGCGGCCATGCGATCCAACACCCGCGGTGGTTACCTCGTGTACGGCGTCGACAAGAATGGCAACCCAGCACGCACGCAGCCTCCCATCAGGCCGGAGCACTTCGACGAAGCGGAGATCCGGCAGAAGGTAGAGAAATTCCTCGGCAAAGCCTTCGAGCTGGCCGCCAGCGTCCACATTAAAGACGGCTGGCCAATCGCTGTCGTATACGTGCACCGCGCACCTTACGGACTGAGCCCGATGGAAGAAAACGGCGATTACCAAGGACCACCATACAAATCCCCGCGCTTTAAGAGGGGCGACATTTTCGTCCGTCATGGCACGCAAGTCGCGCGCCTCGCGCACAGCGACATTGCACGTCTCGTCCGTCCTGAACTCGATGCCGCCAGACATCAAGCCCATGCAGAGTACTCCGAGATCGTGATCGCGCTTCGGCATGCCGAAGCCGGCAGCCGGATAGCGCAAGGCACGGTGGGAGCGCTGACGTGGAGGCTACCGCGGGAGGAATTCGACGCAGGCGTAATTCAGGCCATCAGGTCAGACGACCGAGTTGTGTTGCGGGCCATGCTACTTCCAGTAGCTGGCGCAGCCAACGCCCTGGTATCGAACCGTCAGAACAGGTCGGACCTGCTGACGCTACTCGACCGAGTAGCATCTGCAGCCGCTCTCGCTATCGCATTCGAACACGACTGGTTATTCGAACAGTCGTTGGCGACGCTCAGACGGATCTATGCCCTAGGCGATCGTCGAACCGGCTACCCTCGGGGCAACGTAGCCATCTCGACGCCCGATGTGCTCCTCGCTGTCGCCTCACATATTGAGGCAGTCGGAGCGCTGGCAATCAGGCTCGAATTGTGGTGCGCTGCAAGATCTCTCACTCTTAACCCCAGCTGGGACGGCTACTACATCAGTTGGCTTCGACACGCAATAACAGAGGCTTCCCGCGCCAACCTATTGACCGAAACCCGAGGCGATCGCACCTTGCGTGTGAGCTTCGTAAGCTTCGCCTACGACCTGGTCAACAATTTACCGGCGGTACGCCCGGACCTCCCCGACCACGCCCTAGGAGGGCGGCTCTCTCATGGCGACCCGCCGAATGAAGACGCCCTTCTCGACTCGATTCTGCAATTCGACTTCGCATGGTGTGTACTCGCAGTCCTCAACAGTGGATCCTCTGACAAGCGGCATTTCTACCCGAGCTTCGCTACGTTCTACGGCCGGCGGATCAACACATTCGCGGAAAGACTTGCCACAGATGCCTCCGTGCGGACTGGACTACTGGGCGAGGTGTCCGACCAGGACTTGCGCGTCGCACTCCAGACGGTGATTAGCGCGGCGGATCGCGAAGCACAAGTTCACGGACTATTCGGACTTGACATCACGACACCCAAACTTACCGAATTCCTCAACAGCGACACCTAAACACCGATCTCAAAGTTCGGCTGCAGTTAGCAGACGCTTCGCGTGCGCGAGTCCCCGATACTGAATCCACTCGGTTCTAGCGCGGCTCTAGCGCCAGGTCCGAAACGCGCTACCCGCGAGCGCTGCTTACACGCATTAGGGCTGTATTGGCATGGCGGTCATTTAACTCTGGCTAGCGAATACGACAGATCTTGATACCGCCGATATCCAATGAACGTCGTCGTATTCTCTATCACTCTGCCCCGCAACATTTTTCACGCCGACTACTCCTGTGTAGTCTAACGTGGACAGTTCGTAGGTCGTTGCACGACAGACGATGTCGTGCATGCCGCTGCGGCATCCTTATACATCCCCAAGGATGCATCAGATGAATCGACAGCTTCGCACTTGGGCAGCGAGCTTGTCCTAGCTAATGCACGTCAACCACCCGCACACAGCGCTGTCGGTTTTGGACCTGTGCACCGCTCCCCCGACGGGGGATTGCTGATAGCCGATTCGACTACGCCTCCGTTCACTGACCCTGAGATCAGTATCATGGTGTATCGCAACACCTTTGGGCGTACGCCCGAATGTTGGGCGGCTCGCCTCAATGCCGCCTTAGTCGTCGTCCCCGGTAATCGAGGGCATGAAGAATGGCTTCGAGGTGCAGGTCTTGCCGCCGCTCGTCACCGTGACGACCAGGCGCTGAGGTCGGCCACCACCGACAGCCTCGTTGAATGCTGTAACCAAGCGGATGCGACCCAACGTCGTGAAGAACGTTTGTTCGTCGCCGGGCGGGATGCTGCACGGCACGGATGGACAGCCGGCAACCTCGGGCGGCAGGAATACCGTGCCCGCAGGCAAGCCGCGAAACGCCCAGCCGGTTACCCGCAAGTCGGCCCGTCCTTTGTTGACGACCGTGACGCCGATGATTCTTTCCGCAGCGTCGGCTTTAAGCTGCGCCTCGACGGAACGGAGGAACGGCCGCACGTCTTTGGTGGCGTCGATGGGGAACGCGCCGCCACCATAGTTCGGCCCGACGACCGGCGTCAGCTTCGGTCGTGCACCCTGCAACACGAATGACGCGATGTTCCACCCCAGCGATCCGGTGGCCAGCACTGCGCCGATGATGCCGAGGACAAACGCGGCGACGGTCACGGTCCCGCCAATGTGGCGAACCGGTCTAGCATCAACTCGACAACGTCAATCGCCGCGGGTAGTTCACGTGCATCGATCTGCGTCGTGCCGTCGTTGGAACGGAACCCAAACGACAACTCCGGCGGTTCGGGCCGCTCAAACTGAACGCCCAAGTTCCACGTCAACGCGGTGTCGTGATGCGGGGCCGGGCATGGTTGAACGAACACCCGTGACACCCCGACCTTGGGGCCGGGCATGATCGGCAGTACCGGACCGGGCATCGCGATCTGGATCACGGTCGCGTACCACGGCTTGGGTTGCGGTCTGATCGCGCTCGCCGACCATGCGCCTGTGGCGAATGCGGTGAGATTGCGGTGCTTGTCGGTGCCGCCCAACGTCGCCAGCCGTGTCAGGAGCGGGTCAAGCGGCGGCAGGGGCGAGGGTGGGTTGGCCGGTGGCGTTGCGAACTGCTGCACGGCTCGGAGTTCGGCCACGGCAGCAGGCCACGCATTAGTCACCCGGCCCTTCACCGCGGCCTTCCAATTGGTCGGTCGGTCACGATCGGAAACTGCACCGTGTGCGCCCTGGTGGCCTGTTGTCGGATGGCCTGCGCCGACATCGAGCAAACCCGCGCGACGCGCAGCGTCCGCTGGTTCATCGCTCACAGGTCACCACGCTAGTTTGATACTCACTTGCGGGCGAGGAAGGGGCGAACAATATGGATGTGGAGATTAAGGCCCGGTCGTATTGGCTGATGGGATATGGAATCCCCCGTGCGATGATGAAGCTCCTCGCTCGCCGAGGTCATCCGTTTGCCCAGCTGGTGATTGATAGCAGCCAGCCCGAGAACGTGTATCACTTTGTTGAGCAGATACGCCGACGGGGGCGCATGTCCGTGTTCGGTAATGGGTGGGTCACCGCTGACGCGGCGATTGTCCGTGACGTGTTACGTGATGGCAGATTCCGGACCATTAAACCGCGAGACCGGTCACCGTTTCGTGTCGTTCAGCGGATGATCGCGAAAACCGATCCCGGCGTGCTCAATCCTGTGCAACCGCCGTCTCTGCTCGTCGTCGATCCACCCGAGCATGAGCGGTTGCGACGCCTGGTGTCTCGGGCATTTACCCCACGGGCGATCGATAGGCTTCGGCACCGCATCCACGAGATTGCCAACACTTTGCTCAACGACTTCAACGACAACACCCAGTGCGATTTAGTCGCCAACTACGCTTCTCGAATTCCCATCGAAATCATCGCCGAGATGCTGGGAATTCCCCGTGCTGAGATATCCCGCCTTTACGCGGTGGGCGATCCCGCCACCAAACTGCTTACCACCGCGGCTCCCTCCTGGCGCGACTTCCAGACCGCCATGGCGGCGTTGCGCGAGTTCGAAGACTACCTCGCCACACATATCGAGCGGCTCCGTCACGACGGCGCCGACACCAGCATCCTGTCTGCTGTCCTGCAGGACAGCGACCTCACCGACATCGAGATCAGGATGTTCGCGGAGCTGCTCCTGCTTGCCGGGTTCGTCACCACGACCCACGCATTCGGCAACGCGATCGTGGCACTTGTCGGTCATCCTGATCAACTGGTCCGTCTCCAGGCGCATCCCGAGGGTTGGCCCAATGCGGTCGAGGAGGTGCTGCGCTACGACTCCGTCATCCAGATCGGGGTCAGGGTGGCCACCGAAACACTTCAGATCGATGGCCACACTGTGCGGGAAGGGTCGGCCGTCTTCCTTCTCGTCGGCGGCGCCAATCGTGATCCGGCCATCTTCGAACGTCCCGACGAATTCGACACCACCCGCGCCAACGCTCGCGACCACCTCGGCTTCGGCACCGGTATCCACGTCTGCCTCGGCGCCCCGCTCGCCCGCATGGAACTACACATCGGCCTGCAAGCACTCTTCGAACGCTTCCCCCAACTAGCCCTCGCCGGCGAACCGACCCTAACCAACAGCACCCTGCTGCACGGCATCAAACACCTGCCCGTCAACCTCGGAACCGCAAGGATCAACACTGGCTAGCCATCGGACTCCGCCAGGCAGCGCCGCGCGGCCGCCCAGTCTGCCAAGTGAGGCGTAGCGGTAAAAGACGGTACCTAGTGTTTGTTACGTAGCGGCTGCCGCGTCGCGCAGGCAGACCCAGCGTCGGCGTTGGCCCCGAACTCAAGTCCATCCGGCAGTGATACGACGTGCGGTTTGAAGGCGGTGCTGGAAGGTGGGACGGCCGCGGTCCTGGACTGGGCGGAGAATGAGGCGGTGCCGTCTTCGGGCCGACCGCCGGCTATGCCGGAGCCGCCGAGCAAACATTGGGCGGCGATAGTGCCCGGAAGAGTGATGCCGCTCAGGTCGCTTCTCAAGCCCAACCGTCCGACAGCCGCTCCCCCAACCATCGGTGTGTCGTCGCCGCCGAATACAACTGAATCGAATATGGCGGGTCACCAGTAAACCTCGCCGTTTTCATCGGGTGAATCGCGGACGTTCCGAGTGGCCGTTCGGTCTCAGCGCATCTGGCGGTTTTCGCAATGAATCTGGCGGCCGGCGGATTGCGGCTGGAGTCTCAGTCAAGATGGCGGCGGATCGGCCTGTCTCTCTGGGCGTGCAGTGCGGTTGACAGCAGCTGCACAGGATCGGCGATCCCAAGCTCTCAACGGCGCAGCGCTGACCGGTCATCCACCGGATCTGGAGCGGCCAGGCCGACGTCCGCGCGCATGGGTGGCGAGGCCGCTCGTCGCCGCGGCGAGTCAGCCCATGTTGTGTGGCGTCGTATCGGGTAATCGGGGCCGAGCTACCCAGCCTCGAATGCGCTTTCGAGGTCGTCCCTTGAGTTGATAATTCGCTGCGCGTCTTCCCTCGTCTTCGGTGGCGCCGACGGGTCTGCAAGAGCAATCCGGGCCGCCGCAATCGCGCCTCGAGCTGCGTCGTCCGGGGCCGCGTTCGCAAAGAGTCCTTCGACGTCAACGGGTGTCTGGCTCATCTGAGTTCCTGTCTAATCGATTACTCGAGTGTGGCGCACAATGTCAGGATTTGCTACTGGGGTCGTTCAGCGCAGCCTTCGCCTGGTCGATCGCCTCCTGCGTCTCGGCTTTGATGATGTCGACGAGTTCTTGAAGGCCAAGCCTCTCAGCGCCCTTTTGTATCGCAAGGAGCATCGTGAACATCTGGTCGAGCTTGATGGCGCCGGTCGTGGCTTGCGCCACAGTCTGATCGTACTGTTCCCGCAGGTACTCGCGGCGGCGCTCCTGCGCAGCGCCTCGGATCTGCGCGACAATACCGAAATAAGCGACAAGCGCGGCGACAAGAGTGACCCCCGCTGTGACCAGCGTCGCCTGCGGTTCGGATAGCCCAGCTGAGTGAGGGGAAAATTGGTCCAAGAGGGCGGCCGGGAACATCACGTCAACCGGGCCGGAAAGTGACGTCACCGTGTCGGTAGGAGTGTTTGTTCCCTCGGGGGTGAGCTTGACGTCGACTTTGGGAATCGTAATTTCGACAGTCTTGTTCGACGACTTTGCCTCGGCCTGATCTCGCAGATGGCCATTTACCACCGCCCCCAGAAGCGTCCCAATCAGGAGCACGCCAAGAGCCGCCGCGGCCACAATCGCTGGCAAATACCGGCGCACCCAAGACTGCCGCTGACTGCCTGGCGTAGCCGCGACGTTATGGCCCCGGTTCGCGGCCATCGGCTAGGTCCGTCGCCCGGCTAGTAGCTCAAATTCCATAGGCAGAACAGTAACCCTGCACATCGTCGGCCGGGGTTTTAGCGTCGTCAACGGACCCTTGGCTCTGCGCTGCAACGAACCCAGACGAAAGGCCGTCAGCTTTCGGCTGGCTGTTGGCGCACACTGAATCTGAACACTGTCAACGCCTACCCCGCTGCCACTTCCGCTTGTTGCGCCCACCCGGGGGCCGCCGAACGGCGGCGGGAAAGTGAAGGAAAGCGTTCCAAACAAAATCTATTTCGTGAGGCCCGGTAGGAACGTGTGCCACACCTAACCTCACGGTTCCTCCTCATCCGACGATTGCTTGCTTAGCAGTGTGACAGTGGCGTGGTTATTAATCTCCGACGCTGGCAAATGCCATATGCGCGGCGGGCTCGGGTCCAAGACGAACTGGTCAAGGTCGTAGTCGTTCTTGAACGAAACTTGGAGGACCTGAGCGTATTTCTCCGCAGGAGTGCCAATGGGAAGACCGCCGCCGTCAGACAGTGGCTCCTCGCCAAGGTAGACGCCCATTATCTCGCCGAACAGCGGATGGTCTTCGGTGTTGTCTCGGAAGCCGGAATTTAGGATCGAAGCGGCGGCGGTGTCGCTGGTGGTGTGGTAGCAGGTCGTCACAGATCCCCCAATCCCGATGCCCACGGTTCATCCGCTGCGCGTTCCGCGGCGGCAGCTCCCGGGCCTCTATTTAGAAGTCGCGATCAGCTGGCGCACGCACCCGCGACGAATAATTCACTCAACCGCTCGACGCACCAGCCACAACCTAACACCAAGCACCGCGCCGCCCCAGAACACGCATGGCAGCGTCCCACGCCACTCCTCTGGCCCCAGTCCCGCCCGTTCAGCGACGCCCGCGCGCCCGCACGAGGAGGAATACGACGGAATCGAATATGGCGGGTTACCAGTAAACTACTCCATATTGCGAAATGCACTGCGCTACAATATGATTGCGTACCTAACGCTACATCAGTTTGCGCATCTACTGTATTCCGCTCGGCGCCAGATGTTTTCAACAAGGCAGGCTTGCGCATATCATGAAGTTGCATCAGATGAAGAATTCTCCATGCTCCCGGTCATCTAGCACGCGACACGTTGGGCTTGAGTATCACTCCCCCGGTGGGGGATTGACGCGGCCGACGGACTGATCTATCAGTTTTAGGCGCCGCGCAAGGTCGGAGATGAAGATGCCGTCAGGGTCTGCCTTGGCCCGGGTCGCCCGCCACTCGTCGAGGCGGGGATACATCGGCGGGATGAGATGGGCTTTCGCGCGTGATTCCTTGGCGAAGTAGAGACGGCCGCCGGCCTGCTGGACTCGTTCGTCGACGTCGTCAAGGAACGCACCGATGCCGTCCTTGATCGGGAAATCCAGACTCAGCATGAACCCTGGATGAGGCCAGGACAGAGGTGCTCGATTGCCCGCGCCCATCCTTTTGAACACGTTGAGGAAGGAGCGGTGCCCCGAGCGGGCGATTGCTCGGATGATGTCGGCGAGCTGCTGCTCGGCGCCGAACGGTATTGAGAACTGGTATTGCAGAAAGCCTTCCTTGCCGTACGCCCGGTTCCATTCGCCGAGCAGATCAAGCGGGTGATAGAACTGCGTCAGGTTCTGGATGGTGCCCCGGCCGTGCTGCGGATAGACCCGGTAGGCCACCTCAGACAGGATCCTCGACGTGAATCCATTGACCATGCCGTTGGGGAAGATGTCGGGCACGGTAAACAATTGAGGGGCGTTGAACCGCAGCGGATCTCGCCGCAGCCTCGGCGGCAGCTGCTCAACCGTTGCCAATGATCCGCGGGTGAAACCGGCCCGGCCCATCCGCGAACCGGTGGAGATCGTGTCGGGCACCGCCATGGAGTAGTCGTAGCCTTCGTCGGAGCCGTCGGTGAGAAGCTCCATGGTCTCGTCGAGATTTCGAGTGCGGTCGTGATCGGCGATGAAATAAGCCGTTTCGGTCTGAGTCATGCGGATCTTGGCGCGCAGCACGATGCCGGTCAAGCCCATGCCGGCCACCGTTGCCCAGAACAACTCGGCCTCAGAGCCGTCTGGAGTCAGCGTGGTGATCGACCCGTCGGCCTTGAGTAAGTCCATGGAGATCACGTGATTGCCGAAGCTGCCGTGGGAGTGATGGTTTTTGCCGTGAATGTCGGCGGCGATCGCGCCGCCGATGGTGACCTGGCGAGTACCCGGCAGCACCGGAACCCACAGACCGTGCGGCAGGACCGCCCGCATCAATGTATCGAGGCTCACCCCGGCATCGACGTCGACGACTCCGGCGTCGGGATCTATGTGGTGGATGCGGTTCAGCGGGGTCATGTCGATGACCAGGCCGCCACCGTTTTGAGCAGGATCGCCGTAGCTCCGACCCAACCCCCGCGCGATCACCCCTCGTGGGCCAGCCAACCGAACAGCAGTGGCGATGACTTCGATATCCGGTGTCGACAGCACTTGCGCCCAGGACTGGATGCGGCGACCCCACCCACTGAGCAGACGACTTGTCGTCTGCGCCCCTGCGAGTTCACCCACGGTCACCGATACTAAGCGCGGCCGTCAGCAACACCAGCGACTACGGCCCGACGTGGGACTGCTGCAACCATGTTCGCAAGTCATCGGAGGTCCGCGGTCAGCAACCGATAGCCTAGATCGAGTTCGGGCTGGTGCAGCAGCTCTCCGTGTCGTCGTCGCCATTCCCCGGATTCAAGGTCGCCGCGCAGGCGCGTGAGCCCTTCTGTCACATGGTCGGCGGGGGTCATCGAGAACAGCGACATACCGTGGCGAACAGTGTCATCGAGATAGGCATCGGGCCGGCGCCAGTAGGCACCGCCGAAGCCGTCTGCGCAATCATGTGGCACCGGAACCGGCGTCACCGACACGCGATCAGACCCGAGCAGCGACACGAGGTCGTCAATCGGGACGGCCAGGCGGGCATCGGTTTCCGCCGCCGCCGGCACATAGTCGCGCAACAGCCAAAAGTCTCGAATGACCTCGTGATCCCACGTCAGAATGATCACGCGGCGGCCGGCAACACGACGCATCTCGGCCACGCCGGCCGCCAGGTCAGTCCAGTGGTGAACGGTCAGCACCGCTAGGACGGTGTCGACCGCACCCGTCCGCAAGGGCAGAGCTTCTGCTGCGCCCTGCACCGCAGGTGCTGCGCGTGCTGGCCGCTGGCGGATCATCACCCGGCTTGGCTCGATCGCCACGATGGTCTGCGCGGGTTCATACGAGCCTGCGCCGGCGCCGACGTTGGCCACGGATGCGGCTCCCGCCAAGGCACGACTGATGGCCGCCGCAATCCGTGGATCGGCACGACGAGTGTGCGAGTACGTGACCCCGGTGAGGTCGTAGCGAGGCATCACGGGCTCCCTACCGTGGGCACGACGTTGTCAGGCAGGCACGGGCGTCGTCAGAAAAACCAGGCGAAACTTGCCCATCTGGATCTGGTCACCGTTAGCCAACGCCGCCGTGTCGACCAGCTCGCGGTTGACGTAGGTGCCGTCAAAGCTCCCGACGTCAACGATCTGGAAGTTTCCGCCTTGCTGCCGAAACTCTGCGTGGCGCAGGCTGACCGAGATGTCGTCGAGAAGGATGTTGCTGTCGGCATGCCGACCGACAGAGGTAATAGGTCGGTCCAGCACGAACCGAGTTCCGGTGTTGGGACCGCGCTTCACCACAACCAGGGCCGCCCTCGGCGGCAGACCCCCGCCGATCCAGTGCTGGTCGCTCATGTCTTTGGACCTACGCCCTGACCGGCTGTTGATGTCGCCGAATTGTTCACCTCTGACAGTTTATGCAGCAAGTCTTCTCATCAGCGCTTGTGCCAAGGGACGTTGAGTGGTGTTTTGGGTCGCCGCCAAAAGCCAGCCATCATCGGTGCGGACGGCCACACTGATGCTCGTTCGTAGGTTCCGCTGACTAACCCGACTCCCCCTTGTCACGCCGCAGCTGGCGTGAATCACGGCGACATCGGGTGTGATGAATCGCAAGTTGGTCACCTCGTAGCGCAGGCGGGCTCCACGTAGGAGCCGTTTAAGCAGCGAGCCTGCGCCAGGAACCTCGCCCGATGCGGCAATCGCTGCGCGGCCGCGGTGATGCTCGCCAAGAAAGCTCACACAGTCGCCCCCACCGGTGTAAGCACTGGCGTAACCAATGGCGTCGCCGGCATCCCACCTACTGATTAGCCGGTCCAAGAGCGCGCGGATCGCCGCCTCGTCGGCCGTGCGGCCAACGTCGTCGGACTCCATCTCTTCGCTTCTCACCCGAGCCCCCTCTAATGAATCAAAGTCATTAGTGTCACAATGCCCGCTCTAATGAACCAAAGTCAATAGAATCGGCTAGGTGCGCACCCGACTAACGACAGAGCAGCGCCGCGCGCAACTGCTCGAAATCGGCGCCGAAGTGTTCGCCCGACAGCCATACGACAAGGTGTCCATCGAAGACATAGCCGACCGAGCCCGGGTGTCCCACGGGCTGTTGTATCGTTACTTTCCCAGTAAGAAGGCATTCTTCGCCGCCATCATAGAAGCGGAGGGCGCCCACCTGCTGCGCGCGAGCTCCCCCGACCCGGCGCTCTCCCCACTTGACCAGATCAGAGCCGGCCTGGACGTCTATATCGCCCAGGCCGAAAGGTCCCCCGCCGCCTACCGCATGGCCCACCAAACCCACAGCAGCGATGAACACCTGGCCTCAACGCACAAGGCGCGCAGCATGATTCAACGCGACCGCATACTAAACAGCCTCAGGGCGATAATCCACACCAATAGCGAAACCCCACTCGCGGTCACCGCGTGGCTGGGCTTCGTGCAAACCGCAATCCTCAACTGGATCGACAACCCATCCATCTCCCGCCAACAGCTGAGCGACCTATGCATCCGTGCGCTGAGCGCATCCGTCAAGCTGCCAAACGCAACCAAAGGCCTCCCCTGATCACGCATAACAGGAATATGCACGGATCGAATATGGAGGGTTACCAGTGAAGTACGCCGTCATGCCATATGCGTTGTGCTGCAACGCGTTCAGTTGCTTCGCCTTGCCGGTAGCTAGACCGGCTCGCTAATTTGAGCCTGACGCAGCCATATTCGATGTTTCCTTGCCGGACAAGACGAAGTTACGCGCGGTGATTGATCTGATGAATTGGCGCTGTGGTCCCTCAGTTCGACACTGTGCCGCTCCCCCACACCCAGGTCAACTAGCACTTCAACGAAAGCGCAGGCACCTCGAAGTACCTCTCAGCACTTCAACAGGCGGTCGGTGTTAAGGGTGTCACACGTGATTACGTCCGCTGCCGTGATGGCCGCGGCCAGCTGTCCGCGGCCATGAAAAAGGACGCCCCTGGGCCGTCTCCGCGTCGATCCTGTGGTGGCTACGTGAAGATTTCGGCCAACCAGTCGAACTCGACCTGGTGCTTGAGGCTCGGGTTATTCATTTGGCAGTGAGCCTCGCCGCCCTCTGCTGACCGAAAGATGCGTTCCGCCTTCGGGCAGGTCAGCTTCTGGTAGAACTCGCGACCCGCATCCACCATCCGGGATCCTTCGCCCTCGCCGCCCATGTTCAGCAAAGGACAGGTGATGTGGTCCTCAAGGCCAGCCAGACTGTAGGTACCGAGGTTGTCACAGAAGGCGGCCAGCGACTGACCGGCCATCCCACATCGATCCTTGAAAGTCGTCGCGAACATCTTCGTCAGCGGGTTGGAGAGATCAGCCTTGTCTTCGAGATCCTCGCCATAGGGCACATCCGGATCAAGGTTGGCCATGAGCATGAGGATGGGCTTGAGTTCCGGTGATAGCGAATTGGCGATCACGGCGGTGATGCGCTTCTCGTACGCTGCGGCGCGCGGAGCAAAATATCCGCCAAAGCTGTGGCCGGTGAGGGCCAGCCGCTCGGCGTCGACGTCGCCACGAGACAGCACGTAGTCGACGGCATAGCGTGTCGGCACCTCCCAGTCCGGGCGATAGGTCAACTCGGGATCCAGAGCGTAGGCGCCGACCTGACCGGGC
>Ga0182014_10001487_pt1 | contig 31144 bp, 16 predicted proteins | sample 612S2DmetaG_FD_120489 | JGI IMG/M metagenome (GOLD analysis project Ga0182014, IMG submission 120489) | Permafrost microbial communities from Stordalen Mire, Sweden - 612S2D metaG | ecosystem: Environmental > Terrestrial > Soil > Wetlands > Permafrost | place: Sweden: Stordalen | collected... | reverse complement strand
GGGATGCGGATTTGGACCCCCAGCAACGATTTGGCGCAATCGGGGCACCGAGAATCGTCAGCCGCGAAAGTGTCTGGGTGCCAATGGGATGCGCTGAAACCTTTGTGATGCGACTGCCAGATGACAATAATCAGGCCGCCCGGGATGCTCTCGCTCACCGCCCCCTTAGCGCGTGCGGGCGTCGCCGTAGTCTCGCCGTAGTACCTCTTATCGGCGATAAGAGGTACTACGGCGAGGCTCCCATGAGCCTCCGGGGTGGCTGCCGCCCTATCCGCGGGAATGGGCCAGGAGGTTGGCGGCGGTTGAGGGCAACCGGCTGATTTGTGCCCCCTTATGGGTTCCCCGGTTCGAGTGTCTTGACCTTACGAGCTCTCAAATGCCATTATGGGGGCCAAGAAAGTGCTTTAGTTGCTATGAAATGGCTCTCTATTCTGGGTTGGGTGCTCGCATTGAACGCGAGCCTCGCCCAAGTCCAGCCTGCCGGATTTCTCCGCCCCACGAATGGGGGGCCTCTGAGCGACAGCGACCCGCCCAGATTCAGAGTGCTGGCCTTGGCAGAGGCAGGCGGCCATCACCTTGCGTTTACCGAGGCGGCCAAACCCTGGCTGAAGAAATGCGGGGAAGAAAACGGCTTTGAAGTCGATTACATCCAGGACACCGCCGGTATTACAAAGGCATCTCTGGCCAAATACCGGTTGGTGCTGCAGTTGGATTTTGTCCCTTACGGCTGGAAGCCCGAGGCGAAGGCGGCCTTCAAGGCCTACATCGAAGAGGGCCAGGGCGGTTGGGTGGGTCTTCATCATGCGACGCTCCTGGGCGACTTCGATGGCCAACCGATGTGGCCGTGGTTTTCGGAGTTCATGGGCAAGATCAAGTATCAGAATTACATTCCGACGTTCGTTTCGGGAACGGTTCGCGTGGAGGATAAGGCGCATCCCTGCATGAAGGGCTTGCCGGAGACCTTCGCTATCGCCAAGGAGGAATGGTACACCTACGACCAGAGTCCGCGCGCCAATGTCCGTGTGCTGGCCAGTGTGGATGAATCCACCTATTCGCCTCCTTCAGCCGTCCGGATGGGAGATCACCCGGTCATCTGGACCAACGAGCACGTGGCGGCGCGCAACTTGTACATCTTCATGGGACACGGGCCCTGGCTTCTTGAGAACAAGGCCTATGCCACCCTGTTGCGGAATGCGATCCTGTGGGCCTCCGGCAAATGAACATTGATCACAATGAAACTAGGACTCTATAGCGTCACCTATCTCGGTATTTGGTATCGCGGCGAAGCTTTGACCCTTCCCGAATTATTCAAGACCGCCAGGCGGTTTGGCTACGATGGGGTGGAGATCGACGGCAAGCGCCCCCACGGCAATCCGCTCGACTGGCCCACGCGGCGGTGCCGGGAAGCGCGTTCACTGGCCGAGAGCGAGGGGATCGATATTCACGCCGTGGCGGCGAACAACGATTTTAGCTGCCCAGCGCCGGAGGTGCGCGAGGCACAAATCGCTTACCTGCGGGAGCTCATCCGCATGACCGCCGACTTTGGGGCAAAGCACTTGCGCGTCTTCCTGGCGTGGTGGGGCGTCACGCAGCATCCCAGACTGGCCCGTTACGACGTCATGGAAGACCTATGGCCCGCCGTTCACCAGAAGTTTTCCATTGAGGAGATTTGGGGCTGGTGCCGAGAGGCGTTGATCGAGTGTGCGCGCTATGCCGGAGAGGCAGGAGTAACCCTGGCGTTGCAGAATCACCGTCCGGTGATTAAGGACTATCCCGATGTCCTGCGCATGGTGCGCGAGGTGAATTCCCCTCATCTGAAAGTCTGCCTCGATGCGCCTCTTATGTTGGACAAGAGCGCGAAGGCGATGGGAGAGGCTGCACGCGTAATCGGCCCGTTGCAGGTGCTGTCGCATTTTGGGGGTGAGTTTGAGCGCTTGCCTGATGGGCGCATTCGTGGATACGAGCGGAACGACGGTGTTGTCGAAGGGGAGACGAACCAGTACTACAAAGATTTCGTGGCCGCTATGCGGCGCATCGATTACCAAGGTTACATCAGCTATGAACTGTGCCACCAACTGCCGGTGGTCAATGGCCAGACGGTGGGCATCGAGTTCGCCCATCGGAATGCTGAATTGGCCTCGGAGTTCATGCGACAACTCATCAAGCCATGATTCGTGTTCACAAAGGCCGTTCTGTGCCGGAGTTGCTTGGCTCTTACCGCCCTCGGTCCCAACCGGCCCACGAGCCCTGGAGAGCACGTGGGCCTGGTCTTGCTCGGATCAGGCGGGAGTGCGTGCGTGTCATTTTGGCTTTAGGAATAGGTCTAGGCGGTTTAAGCATGGAGGCTCAAAACCCGGCCAATGATTTCAAGGTCATCGGGTTCTACACGGGTAAAAGCGACCAGGCGCACATCAGCTTCGTGCGGGAGGCGAATCGATGGTTTGCCAGCAAGGCCTCCCAAGCCCATTTCAGTTATACATCAACGACCAATTGGGCCGACCTCAACGACCAGGTTCTCAGCCAGTACCAGGTGGTGATGTTCCTGGACACCCGCCCGGAGACTCGGGTTCAACGGGAAGCCTTCCAAAAGTACATGGAAAGTGGTGGCGCCTGGATGGGCTTTCATTTTGCTGCGTTCGCCCTCACACCATCGGACGTTCCTCAAAACTGGGACTGGTACCACAACGAGTTTCTCGGCGCGGGTTCATACGTGGGCAACACCTGGCGGCCAACCTCGGCGGTGTTGCGCGTGGAAGATGCGGAGCATCCCGCGACGCGGCACTTGCCGGTAACGTTCAAGTCGGCCCCCAACGAGTGGTATAAGTGGAGCAACGATCTGCGAACCAATTCCAACATCAAGATCCTGTTGTCAATTGATCCGGCGAGCTACCCGCTGGGGACCGGGCCAAAAACGCACGAAATCTGGCACGAAGGTTATTATCCCGTCGTCTGGACGAATAAACGCTACCGGATGATCTATTTCAACATGGGCCACAATGACATCGATTACGAACACAAGACCAACAAGGAGCTCTCCTTCACTTTCGAGAATGAAACCCAGAGCCGGCTCGTTCTCGACAGCTTGCTTTGGCTCGGTGACAGCCGGAAATGAACCTCCGGCTGGCTAAGGGTTACACGAAGCTTGCACGCTGTTCGCACGCGCCCGAGTAAGCGCGGCGCGGCTCACTCGGCACGCCAGGCGAATTCACCGATTTCCACGCTCCAATCCACACCGAAGAAGCCGGCGGCGCGGACTCCTTTGCTGCCCTGCTTCAGCATTTCCGATCCAATGATCGTGACATCGGGGTACTCCACACCGCTGAGGAAATACGGCAGGCGGTCCGTCAGCCTCATGCCGGTTACTCCGGTCCCCGATACGACTGCCACGCAAGCCACCGCGCTACCCGAACGCGGGCGCAGAAACAGGCAAGCCAGGTCGTCCCCCGTCGAACTCCGCGAGCCGAGCTTGATCTCGCCGCGTCGCACTTGCACGGGGCAGTCGGGGAGCAAAGCCGGCCACGCGCCGTTCGAGTCCGCATTGCCATAGAGGATCACGCCGCGGTCCGGCGCGGCGTGCGGATTGAAGGCCGCGTCCGGAATGACGTCCACGGAGCCGTTGCCCCGATACCAGAACGACTCCGCATCGAACCGCGCCTTGTTGAGCGCCCAGGCGTTTTCCTCGGGTGTGCCCCTCGTGCCGTAAACGAATATCATGTGATGGCGGAACGCGTCTTTGAACGGACCGTACCGCTGCGGGCCTTTCAGCGCGGGCGAGAGCTTTGAGGTCACGCGCCAATGGCCGCCTTCATTTTGCAGGCAAAGCTTGGGGGCATTCGGCCACGCGATGTTGTCCAAGGTCTGGCCGTCCAGCTCGACTTTCAACGGCTGGGCCGGCTTGACGTGGTTCAGGTTAAAGGCAAGCCGCGCAACGTTTTCCGTGGTGCCCACAAACCGCCGCTTGCCCGGATCCCAGCGCACGTCCACCATGCTCTGCTTGAGCGCGTGGACTTGCTGCTCGATTTCCAGCCAGTGGCAACTGGCCGAGACGCCGGGGTTAACGGTCGTAAAACTGATCTGACGAAGGCTCTGGTCGGTCGGGATGACATGGTGGGCAAAGAAATCGAACATCGGCGCCCAATCCACGCAGTCGGCGCCCGGCTCATCCGAGGCATCCCACCAATGGCTCGCGCCGGGCTGTTCGTGATACTGGAAGTCGTGATGGAACTTGCCAAGCCTCTCCGCCATCGTGCGTGCCTGGGTCACCGGCACGTTGTCGTCTTCAGCGCCATGGAGGATGTAAACGCCCTCCTGCAAGTAGTTGGTTTCGAGGGTGAGCGTGTCGCAGGTTGCCGTGGCCCGCTGGAGTAGCGCCTCCACGGGCGTAGCGTTGGTGAACCGCCGGGCGTCTGCATAGGAAAAGAAGCTGATCCAGCCGGCGCTGGGACCGACGGCAGCGAAGCGGTCGGGGTACAACGCGCCAAGCTGCCACGCGCCGTGGCCGCCCATCGAATGGCCGGTGAGGTAGATCCGTTGCGGGTCCGGGCGCAATTGAGCCTTGGCCAGGTCCAAGACTTCCATCGCATCCATACGGCCCCACGATTCCCAATCGAAGCCATAGGGCCGGCGATTGGTCGGCGCCACGAGATGCCCCCAGCTCTTCGGCGAGTATGCCTCGGCCTGGCCGATGGCCTCCACGCTCGCCCCGTGAACGGACAGGAAGAGGGCAGCGGGTGGGGACGTACGGCCAATCGGCTGGGCCGGATTCAAAGCCCAATACTGGACACTGCCGTCAATTGCACTGAGGAATGTCCGCTTTTGAGTCTGGTCAGAACGGCGAATCTGCAATTTGGCCGTTGCCGAGTGCAGCACTTGGCCTCTGCCGGCGAGCAGCGTGAGAGCCACTGGGGCCGTGTCGCCGGAGCCAGGGGCTTTTCCGCGCATCTGAAAGCCGACCTTGCGAGCGCTGAGTGGGGGGATGATCGGCACTGGTGTTTCGAGTGCGTGTTGGCCTGCGATGGCGGCGCGGATGATAAGACCTTTCAGGGACTCGGCAGTGGCGTTGACGACGACCACTGCCCCCCAGGTATCTGCTTTTGCGCCGGCGATTAAGTCCGGCAAAGTCTGATCGGCTAGATCCAGCGCGGCCGGGGCGGTGGGCGTCGTGAAGACGGCTTTGAACCGGCCGCGACTGCACCGAAAAAGCAGGTCATTTGTCCCCGCATGCAATGCCACGGGCAAATGCAGGTACCCATACTCGTAAGGATCGCCAGCACGCAGTTCGCCATTCACGTAAACGAGGTCGTCTCCCGCCGCTTCGAGGAGCATCACGCAGTTGCTCTCGACCGTCACCGGCACGAAGGCGTAGCCGCCTCGCCAGGATTCGTCCGCAAACCATCCATTGGTGTCGGCCGCGATCGGATGCCACTGTCGGGAAGTGCCATCCGCGAGCTGGACGCGGTCGCCTTCAGCAGACCGTTGCCATTTGCCTGAAATAATCTCGGCTTCGATGGCATCGGAGTGAACCGGGGAGCGTCCGGCACGCCCACCGCCCCCAACGGCCAAGCCCCTGCGCAGGGTGATGGTTTCCGCGCAACTTGCGCGACTTGGCGACAGGATCAAAAGGGCGGCGAAGCACCAGAGGAGGTGACACTGAAATCCAGTGATCCGGAATAGTCGAAGCTGCTTCATGCTGGCCATTCTCTGCTGGATATGCCTGAGAAGTGTCAATCCTTTTCCTCGCTAAAGCTGCCTGCGGCATCTCGCCCGGGAGGAACATCGGCACGTGAATCCCTTGTATCCTTGAACGGCTGCTCCTCTCACCCGCATATTGATTCGAATGTCAGTTGAACTCACAGAAGCCTTGCTCAGCACCGCCGCCGGTTGGGAGGTGATGAAACGCGCGCGCGCCTATCTGGAGCAAGGCGAGGTGCTCAGTTCCTATTGGAAGCCACCGCTGTTGCGCGGGGTGGTGCAGGCGGGTGACGTTTCCTTCCGCGCTTCCATGGTGATCAAGGGCGAGATTGACATCGAGAACCTGTGCACCTGTCGCGAGGCCCGGGAGTGGGGGAAGATTTGCGCGCATGGCGTCGCAGTTGGTTTGCATTGGTTGCAGACGCAACAGTTGGCAACCGATCCAACTGCGGCACGCGCGCCAGTTGGCGGAGTGCAAACGAGAATGCCGGCGAAGAAGCCTTCCGCGCTCCGACGAGATGCTGCCGGTGAGCGGGCTGAACTGTTCATCATCCTGCCGCCGAATGTCGATCAGGCCATCGCGCGCGGCAAAGTGATGCTGGTGTTTGAGGCGAAATGGAGCGGCGGCCGGTGTCCACTGAGCGCGCTGCCGAAGGGACGATCGTTTGCCTTCTCACAGCCGGACAACGCGATCATCGAGCATCTGGAAACCCTGACGAACGGCGAGACGCCCGCCCTGCTGCAAATGGAGACGAAGGATTTTGCCACCCTGCTTCCGGTGCTGGCGGAACACCCCAACCTCACGCTGGGCAAATCCAGCCAGGTTACGGTTACAAAGACGCCGTTGGCACTTCCGTTGCGCGCCACGCTGGAGGCGAATGGAGAGATTCTCCTGGCGTTGAAGGATAAGACGGCGGCCTTCGTGATGGTCGGCGATTGGGTTTTGCAGAACCGCACTTTCCAGCCGCTGGGTCTGCCGCCTGCCGCGAAGGATGTGTTGCGCGCGCCGGTCCGCGTGCCGCGATCGCAAGTGCCGCAGTTCCTGAGCCAGCATTGGCCCCAGTTGCAGGCGGCAGGTGGCGCCGAGGCCAATTTCAAACTGGGAGATTTCACGCTCGAACCACAGGCGCCGCGCTTTCTGCTGGCACTCAAAGGCGGCCTGGCGCAACTCGCCGCGCTGCTGCAATGCGCCTACGGCCCGCGCATCATGACCCTCGGCGTCACGGCGCCCGATGAGAGCGTATGGCTGCCCGATCCGGAAGTTCCGACGCGCTACTCCACGCGCGACCTCACCGCCGAGCGCGCGGCGCTGGCCCGGTTGCAGCATAGCGGTTTCTCCGGGCCGGACGCCCAGGGGAAACTGCAACTACTCGGGCAGAACGCGGTCTTGAACTTCTTCGCGCGCGAATTCACCAAGCTGCAACGCGAGTGGAGTGTTACCCTGGACGAACAACTGGAGAACCGCACGATGAAGAACATTGAGCGGGTCGAGCCTCAGTTTCAAATCACTTCCTCGGGCGTGCAATGGTTTGATCTCGGAGTAGTGTTCGCGTCCAGCGATGGCGAGACATTTTCACCAGCGAACATTCAGCGGCTGATTCTGACCGGGCAGAGCCACACCCGCCTGAGGAATGGGAAGATGGCGGTGATTGATACGGGCGCGGTGGAGGAGTTGCAGGAGGTCTTGCTCGATTGCGCTCCGGAACAACATGCTCAGGGCTATCGCATCACCAGCCAGCAGGCCGGCTTCCTTGAGGCGACGTTACGGCAGCACAGCGACTGGAAAGTCCAGGCGCCCTCCGCCTGGCGTGAGCGCGCAGCCAAACAGAGCGGCGACACAAAGCTGGAGTGCCCGCCGCTTGGCGACCTGGAGACGGTGCTGCGGCCTTACCAGAAGCAGGGCGTGGCGTGGTTGGGGTTCCTGCGCGAGAACGGGTTCGGCGGCATTCTCGCCGACGAAATGGGGCTGGGGAAGACACTGCAGACGCTGGCGTTCCTGGAGTCATTGCGTATGTGGCGGCAGGCATCCTTGCCTGCCATAGAGCCGGGCGTCCCGCCCGGCGAAGCGGATATGGAATACTCCAACGCGCCAGCCAATTCGCATCCTAGGCCGGGCGGCAAGATGCCGCCCTTTACGGCAGGCAAGGATGCCTGCCGCTACCTGCCGCACTTAATAGTCTGCCCGACGAGCCTTGTATTCAACTGGGTGGCCGAGGCGAGGAAGTTCACGCCGGAGCTCAAGGTCCTGGCACTGCACGGCCCGGAACGGCACGCGCGGTTTGAGCAGATTCAAGCGCACGACATCGTGGTGACGAGCTATGCGCTCATTCGACGGGACGCGGAGCGGTATCGCGAACTGGAGTTTGACACCGTGACGCTCGACGAGGCGCAGCACATCAAGAACCGGCAGACCCAGAACGCGCAGGCGGTGAAAGCGGTCAGGGCCCGGCAGCGGATTGTGCTCACGGGCACGCCGCTGGAGAACTCGGTGCTCGATCTCTGGTCCATATTCGACTTTCTCATGCCGGGTTATCTCGGCACGGCGCAGGACTTCGGTGGGCGCTATGAGTTGCCCATTGCGAGGGAGAAAGACGCCAAGGCCCAAACGCGGCTGGCGCGGCGGCTGCGGCCGTTCATGCTGCGCCGGCTCAAGTCGGAGGTGGCGACCGATCTGCCGGCGAAGCTGGAGCAGGTGTCCTTCTGCGAGCTGACGCCCGATCAGCGGAGCGTGTATCAGCAGGTCATCGAAGCCAGCCGCAAGGAGGTGCTGGAAGCGGTTGGGGCGCAGGGTGTGGCCAAGAGCCGCATGGTGGTGCTCACCGCGTTGTTGCGGCTGCGGCAGGTGTGCTGCGATTTGCGGCTGTTGAAGCTAGACGACGTAAACCCCGCCACCGCCTCGGGCAAGCTGGATATGTTCGGCGAACTGCTGGAGGAGGTCATTGACGGCGGCCATCGCCTGCTGGTCTTCAGCCAGTTCGTCGGCATGCTGACGCTGCTGAAGGAGAAGCTCACCGCGGAAGGCATCGAGTTTTGTTATCTCGACGGTTCGACCACCGACCGGGCCGGGGTCGTGGAGCGGTTTCAAACCAACGCCGCGATTCCGGTGTTCCTCATCAGCCTCAAAGCCGGAGGCGTGGGCCTGAACCTGACGGGAGCCGACACGGTGGTGCATTTCGATCCCTGGTGGAATCCGGCCGTGGAGGACCAGGCGACGGATCGCGCGCATCGCATTGGGCAGACGAAGGTCGTGACGAGCTACAAGCTTATCACGCGCGACACGGTGGAGGAGAAGATCCTCACGCTCCAAAACCGCAAGCGCGAGATCATCCAGGCGGCCATCGGCGGCGAGGAGGAGTTCGCCGCCGCGCTGAACTGGGAGGAAATCCAGGAACTGCTGGCCTGAGTTGAATTATGATATGCGTCTGGGTACGCCTGTGTGCCCCACGCATAGACGGCGCCGACCTTGCGAGTCCCCCCATGTGGATTGCACAAACCACTGGTATTTCAGCACCTCCTGCCGGCCTGCTTCGGTCTCGATGGCGCTGACCGCCGATTCTGGAGTTGCGAACTGCTGCTCTCCCGCGGCCAACACGCGCAGCGGGCTCAGGACCAGCAATGCCACGGCCATGAGCGGGAGCGCAGTGCTGCCGACTTGGGCATACATTTGCCCGGATATATCAGGCGCCGATAGAAACGCCAACGCCTCACCGCGTGAGGGGCACGCCACTTTGGGAGCCAAGCCCGGTCTCAGAAAGCGGCGTCGCGGCTGCGCTCTGCCACCGCACTCCATATCTTTCGCGGGCGGAGCTTCTTTGGCGTTGTGCTCTCCTCGGATAGCCGACAAATTGAGATTCGGCGTGATACTGCTCCTCCATATTGTGATGATGGCGCTGACGGCCGCTGCGGCCTGGTGGTTGAGCGGGTACGATACGTAGCTGACGGGCGAGGATAAGGCCAGTGACCGCCTCCGTCGCGGCGTACGCTGTGGCATCACGGTGTTGTTGGTGGAGGTGGCTTTTAGCAGCCTGCTGCGATGGTGGCGCTACCGGGACCAAACCAGTGGATATGTTTATCTTGCCGTCGCGCTCCCGCTGGGCATCACCTGGGCGAGCTGCCTGAGCGAGTTTTGTGCGCGCGGGTTTCAACGGCTGGTTTTCCCCGAGGACCATAGAGAGGCCGACCTCGGCGAAAGCCGCCGCAGCATGGACCGAATCGCGCGCCTGATTCAGGAAGGCCGGAGGGAGGAGGCCATTGACCTTTGCCAACAACTCAGAGCTTCTGGAAACGCCAGCGACCTGGCTTTGGAGGCAATGCTCATCCGGTTGGGCGTTGAGCCATCCTCGGTCGGCGGCGATGGCGCCAAGAAGACCAAACCACTGGCGGAGGCAGGCCGCTTGCGAACCCAAGGGAATCTAATCCAAGCTGAGTCGAAACTCTCCGACCTGCTGAAGCAAGAACCATCAAACCAGGCGGCGGCGCTCATGCTGATGCGCCTCTATGCGGAGGATATGCGACGGCGTGACCTGGCCGAGGCGGAGCTTAGCCGCATCATGAACCAGCGGCACATACCACCGGCGTTCATCGAATATGCGCGACGTTCCATCGCGGAATGGAGTGCGCCCCGCGCCAGCACCGAGGACCGAGAGGACACCGTCGAGTCTCTGCTGCTTCCTCAACCAGCGGGTGAGAGTCCTTCCCCTACGGCTCGGACCGCCGGTGTTTCCGTTGAGGAGTTGATTGCCGATGGTTGCCTGGGCACAGCGATTGAGCGGTTGGAGGAAGAACTAAGGGAGCGGCCCAACGATTTTGATCTCTGGCTGAAACTAGCTGAGGCTCAGGGCGTTCATTGCGGAAACCTGAGCCGGGCTGGCAAAATCGTCGAGCGACTTAAAGCCAATCCGGCCTTTACTCCGGAGCAGGTGCAACGGGCCCAGGCCAAACTCAAGGAATGGAAAGTGGGCCGCGGGTCCCACTGATTCTCCGACCATTATTGTCCCGTCACCAGGCTCCAACTGCTGTCAGGCTCATACCGCGTGATGGCTTTGGCCAGCGCCGCGGTCATTGGGCCGAGGTTCTTCTGATAGATCTTCCCCTGCTGGTTGACGATGAAAGTCATGACACCCGAATTGCCCCATTCCGCGGGCCAAGCCACCAGGGCAAAGCCGCCGATCATGTGACTGTTGATGATATAGTCGTATTTGCCCCCAGGCGCATGCTTGCCCTGCTTCGTCAATGAGCCGGAGCGCAGTGCTCCTGACCTGGGCATACATTCGCCCGGCCATATCAGGCGCCGATAGAAACGCCAACGCCTCGCCGCGTGAGGGCACGCGGCCTACAGGAGAAGGGACGGATGTTTGTAGGCAGCGTGCCCTCACGCGGCGCTTTTGGGTTTGAGGCGCGGACTTCTTGTTGACCCCAGCCACGGTCGCCGGGATCCGCCACCGCGCTAGCCGCCCGGAGACGCCACACAGTGACATTCTCGTTCACTATGGTGGTCTTGTTGTCGGTTCGACGCCAAGGCCTTTGGTCGGCTTCGGATAAGTGAGCTACAAATTCGTCGCTGTTTTGTAATCTCACCGGATTCCGCGTCTGGACTTGCGCAGTTTAACTTGCGCCCCAACGTGGGCAACGTGTTTTATTGAGGTTGCGGCAACAAGTCCTCGCCCTTGATTTCACGAGCCCCCGCTGGCACACTGTCTTCATGAGTAAGCTCGAAACCATCGAAGCTGAGGTGCGGAAGCTGCCGCCCGAACAAGCCATGCAGCTTCAGGATTGGCTGGCGAATTACCTCGAAGACGAGGCTGAACTGAATCCGAGGTTCGTCGCGAGCATCGAGCGCGGCCAAGCCGATCTGCGCGAGGGCCGTGTGCGGGTTCGCAAGGCCTGACGCGCCGTGAACCAGGCCACGGAGATCTACTCCCGCGAGTTTGATGCCGTTTTCTTCAGTCTTCCACCACAGATTCAGAGCCGCATCGAGACACGCCTACGCCAAATGGGCCGATGGTTGGATGATTTTCCTCACGTGCGCTTGCAGGGACGCTCAGAGTTTCGACTGCGCGTGGGCGATTACCGCATCATCTACGTCTTCGACGTCAGCCGGAACGAACTCTCTCTCGTGACGCTCGGCCACCGGCGTGATGTCTATCGCCTTTGACAGCCTTACCTGATGCCCGGATTGAAGAGCTGAAGACGCTGCTGCCGCAATGCCTGTTGCCCGACTGGGTGCGGCTGGGGCGGCGGCTGGGCCGGCTTTTGCGCGATCATCATCACCCGGATCAGCGCGAGGCGCTGCTAGAGCGATTGCGGCAACAGGTGCTCGCCTCGATGGCCTTGCGGGAGGAGCGCCGGCTGAATGTTCCCCGCACGGCCTACCCGCCGGAACTGCCAATCACCGCGCGCAAGGACGACATCGTCGCGGCGATTCGCGCGCATCAGGTGGTGGTCATTGCCGGTGAGACGGGCTCGGGCAAGACGACGCAGATCCCCAAGATGTGCCTTGAAGCCGGGTTGGGGATCGAAGCCAAGATCGGCTGCACGCAACCGCGGCGGGTGGCGGCACTCTCGATCTCGCGCCGCATCGCCGAGGAATTGAACGTCGCGTGGGGCCGCGAGGTCGGCTGCAAGATTCGTTTCGACGATCGTTCGAGCGCGCAGACTTACATTAAGATGATGACCGACGGGATCCTGCTGGCGGAGACGCAGGGCGACCCCGACCTGGCGGAATATAACGCGATCATCCTCGACGAAGCGCACGAGCGCAGCTTGAACATCGATTTCCTGCTCGGCCACTTGAAGGGCCTGCTTGCCCGGCGCAAGGACCTGAAGCTGATCGTGACCTCCGCCACGATTGACACGCAGGCATTCTCGCGGCACTTCAACAACGCTCCGATCATCGAGGTCTCCGGGCGGCTGTATCCGGTCGAGGTTAAGTATCAGCCTTTGGATGCGACGTCCGAGGAGGAAGGGGAGGTGAGCTATGTGGATGCCGCCGTGCAGGCGGCGGAACGCATTCTTTACGAGACCGGCTCGGGCGACCTGCTGATCTTCATGCCGGGCGAACGCGACATTCGCGAGACCAGCGATCAGCTCGAGGGGCGTTTTGCTGGCGAGGCGGAGATCGTCCCGCTGTTCGGCAGGCTCAGTGCGGGTGACCAACAGCGCGTCTTTGCGCCCTCCGCGCGCCGCAAAGTCGTCGTCGCGACCAACATCGCCGAGACGTCGCTGACCATCCCCGGTATCTGTTATGTGATAGATGCCGGGCTGGCCCGCATCAGCCGCTACAACCCGCGCACGCGCACCAAGCGCCTGCCGATCGAGCCGGTCTCGAAGAGCAGCGCCAACCAGCGCAAGGGCCGCGCAGGCCGCATGCAAGCAGGCGTCTGCATCCGGCTCTACGCGGAGGAGGATTTCAATGCGCGACCGCCGTTCACGCAGCCGGAGATTCAGCGCGCCAACCTGGCCGAGGTCATTTTGCGCATGAAGGCATTCCACCTGGGGGATATGGAGACGTTTCCGTTTGTCCAACCACCCACACCCGCCGCCATCGCCAACGGGTACTCCCTGCTTCAGGAGCTCGGCGCGCTGGATGAACAGCGCACGCTCACGCGGCTCGGCGACGACCTCGCGCGACTGCCGATTGATCCGACGTTGGGGCGCATGCTGCTCCAGTCGCAACACGAGCATGCGACCCGTGAGTTGTTGATTATTGCCGCCGGACTGAGCATTCAAGACCCGCGCGAACGTCCGCTCGAGCAAAAGGACGCGGCGGCGGCGGCTCACAAGCAATTCTCTGATCCGCAGTCGGACTTTCTGTCGCTGCTCAATATCTGGAACGCTATGCACGACGAGTGGGACCGGCTGCGGACGCAAGGCCAGCGGCGGAAGTTCTGCAAACAACGCTTTCTTTCCTACCTGCGCATGCGCGAATGGCAGGACGTTTATTCCCAACTGCATGACGCGCTCGATGATCTGGGCATGCTCAGGCTCAATGAGAGCAATGCTGCTTACGATGCGATCCATCGCTCGGTCCTCGCTGGGCTGATCGGCCATGTCGCGCGCTTCGAGGAGCGCAACAACTACAAGGCGGCGGGCAACCGGCTGGTCTCGGTGTTCCCCGGCTCGGCACTTTACGCGCGCGGCGAGCCGCGGAAGAAGCCGTCCATCAAAGGCAGCAAGCCGCCGCCCAAACCCAAGTCGAACCAGCCGCAGTGGATCGTCGCCGGTGAAATCGTCGAGACCTCCCAGCTCTTCGCGCGCACCGTGGCGGGCATCGATCCGCTCTGGATCTACCAGCTCGCGCCGCATTGCTGCAAGGTCGCGCACCAGAATCCGCACTGGAGCCCGAGCGCGGGTAATGTGCTGGTCGAAGAGATCGTGACCTTGCAGGGCTTGGAGGTGCAGCGGCGCAAAGTGGCCTACGGCAATATCAACGCCAAGGATGCCACTGCCATCTTCATCCGCTCCGCACTGGTGGAAGAAAATCTGACGCCCTCCCGCAACCGCCGGAGTGATGAGGCCGAGGCGGATCGCGATGAGGTCCGCGTTCTGACCTCCGTGGAGGAGAAAAAGCCGGAGTTGCCGCCGCAGTACCGCTTCCTGGCCCACAACCGGAGCGTCCGCGCGAAGATCGAGAACTGGCGCACGCGCGTCCGCCATTATGCCTTGGGCGACTTGGATCAGGCATTGGCGGAGTTCTACGCCCGGCACCTCACCGACGTTTCTTCGCTGCTCGAGTTGAATCGGCTATTGCGCGAACCGGCGGCGCAGGAACGTCTTTGCATTTCGGAAACCGAACTCGCGGGCGGACAGTTATTGGGCTATGACGCAGCGGCCTTTCCCGATGCCGTGCCGGTCAGCGGTCAACCGGTGACGCTCGCCTACGCTTATGCCCCGGGCGAGGAGCACGACGGCGTGACCATCGAACTGCCTTTCAACCTCGCGGAAACGGCCTCGTCCGCACTGATCGAATGGGCGGTGCCGGGGCTGCGAGACGAAATGATCAGCGGGTTGCTCCGCGCGCTGCCGAAATCCATCCGCCGCGAGCTGATGCCGTTTCCTCCCAAGGTGCCCGACATCGTCCGCGAGTTTCAGCCGACGGGCACGTCGTTCCTGCAAGACTTCGCCGCCTTTCTTCACCGCCGATACGGCGTGGCGGTGAAAGCGGCAGACTGGCCGGCCAATGCTCTGCCCGCGCATTTGCGCCCGCGTATTGAGATCGTTGACGCGGAAAGGAAATCGCTCGGTACCGGGCGCGACCTTGCGCAGCTCCAGCAGCGCCTGAAGCAAACGAAAATCGAGCCCACCGCAAAAGCGGACTCCGCTGACTGGACGCGCGCCGCCCAACGCTGGGAACGCTTTGGCCTCACGGATTGGACCTGCGGCGATCTGCCCGAACGCATCACCGTGTGCGAAACCCAGGGCCTCCCGGTGTATGCCTGGCCCGCCATCGAGTTTGCCGAAGGCGTTGTGAATGTGCGTCTCCTCCGTGGCCGAGACCAGGCGCTCGCCGCCTCGCTGATCGGCGTGAAACGGCTTGTGGACCTCGCCATCCAGAAGGACCTCGCGTGGCTGGAAAAGGATTTGCGCGCCCTGAGCCGCTTCGATGCGCTTTACGCGCCGATAGGTGACGGCGCCGAGCTTCGGGAAACCGCGCTGGAACATCTGAAGCGGCACCTCTTCCCGACGGAGCCTTTGCCCGCGTTGACCCGCGCCCATTTTGAATCGGCCGTAGCCGCAGCGCGCCAGCGGCTGCCCGGGCTCGCGCCGCAATTCATGGATCGGCTCGGGCCGATTCTACAATTGCGGCAGCAGGTGCAGCAACGCATCGGTGCGGTCGCAGTTCCCGCCCTCCCGGGCTCCCGGACGCTTTCGTCGCTCACCCAACTCGGTGCCCCTGCCGCTTCCGCCCGATCACGCATCACGCATCACGCATCACTCCCCCATCCGCTCGCCGAGGAACTGGCCACCCTGGTGTCTCCCCGCTTTCTGGAGCGCATCGCGTATGACCGGCTAACACATCTGCCGCGTTATCTCAAGGCGCTGCTCATCCGCGCCGAGCGCGCTGCGCTGAACCCCGCCAAAGACCGGGACCGTCTCCGCCAACTCGCGCCCTATCAGGACGCGTTGAAGGCATTGCAAGCCCAACCGGCGGGATCGGCCGCGGCGCAGCGTCAGATCGAGTCATTTCGGTGGATGGTTGAAGAGTTCAAGGTCTCGCTCTTCGCGCAGGAGGTCGGCACCGCCGTACCGGTGTCTCCCAAGCGGCTTGACCAACAATTGGAGTTCGTCCGACAGGCGTCTTAGCACGCGCGAGGGCTCGAGCAGATGCTTGCCGTGGTGATGCGGCGCCCGCCACGATTTTTCGATTGCTCCGCCATCACCTTTGTTAGATGATCGGCAGCATGACAGCTCGAAATCGTCACATGATGGCTGCTCTTTGGCGGTTCAACATGGAACCGTGGCTGCGTTGCCAGGGAGTGATTGCGATCCGCCATCAGTCGTTCAAATTCTGGTCTGCTAAGTAAGAGCGGTTTTCCAACATGCTGCGACTCGTTCCAGTTCTTGGTCTCGCGCTGTTGGCCCAGGTGGCCAACGGCTTTGCGGCGACGGCGTCGCATATGCTGTCTTGCATGAGTGTGGTGGAATCCCAAGTGGGAGAGGCGGAGCGCGAGTTCGTTTGGGAGCCATCGATTGGGCCGGGACCGGGCCGGCGCCTGGCGCTGACTTTGGAGGCGGACACCGCGGCCAGGGCGGTGGTGATCCCTTGGGACGCTGACCGGGGCGGCTTGGTGAATGGGTGGCTTCCCTTATGGACAACATTGAAGGCCGGCGAAGCGGTTAGGTTTCCTCCGACTCTGTGGCTTTGGAGCACCAATGCCAGACCCTTTCTGATCCAGGCTCTTGCTCTCGATCAGGATGACCCGGCAGTCAGCGAAGTGCATGACCTGGTGGTCGCGATGCACCTGCCGGGTCTTGGGCCGAAGGTGCTTGAGGCCCAAGCGAAGAAGCTCCGCGCGCTGGTGGATCGTTTCACGGTGCTGAAAAGGCCGGCGGCCGGGGCCACGAGCATGCCGGCCTCTTTTGCGGGGGTGTTTCGAGGCCAATTTGACTGGCGCAATCACGCGACGACTTCCTCATTTAGCGTTGGCCAGCCCGCCCTGGTGGATTTCGCTGCCCGGACAAGGCCGCCCGAGTAAATGCCCTTCAAGCCACTGAGCTGGCCCGCAGCCCTCTGGAAACGCGATTCTCCTGTATTCCATTGTCTGGTGCTGGGTGTGGTGTCCGGCTTGTGGTTACTGCTCCTGCCCAATCCTCTGGCGCCCTGGGAGCGCCGCTTTTTGGACGAGACCTTCCGGTGGCGGCTGGCGCTGAAGCAAGCTCCTGCGGTGGATCCACGAATCGTCTATCTGATGATTACGGACAAAGAGGTGGCCGAGTTCCATAGCGTCAGCGAAGAATATGCCGGCATCGCCAGATTGGTGGACGAGGCCACCGCCCTGGGCGCCGAGGCACTTGTCTTCGATGTCGTCTTCCAGCGAGCCAAAGAAACCGACGCCCTGATATTGTATCAGGCGGTGGTGCGGAGCCGCAGAGTTGTTTTGGCTGAGGGATGGCAGGAAACCGCCGGCCCGCCCGGCGCCGGCCAGCGCGTCCGTTCCCTCCCGTTCAAGGAACGGCTGCTGCCCGCCGGCCTGATCAACGTCGAACCGGATCCAGACGGCGTTTACCGCCACTATGCTTATGTTCAACGGCATGAGGAGCATCTCGAACCTTCGCTGGCCCTGACGGCTTATTGTGCCTGCCAGCAAATCCAGTGGCCTGAAGACTTCAAGTCCCTAAAGGAGGGCCGAATCCGCTGGGAAGAACTCGCCTCCGACAATGTGTCCATGGCGGTTCGCACGCTCGACTCGAAGCCGCAGTTGCTCAATTTCCGCAGCGGCTGGCTCCGCTCCGATCCGACCTCCTTTGGCCGTATCACCCCGGCTGAACTGCACGCGCAATACGCCCAACAGCAAGGCTCAACGAATCAGACGCGGCCAGCTCCCTTGGCGGGAACGGTCCTGCTTGTCAGCTATGTGGCTTCCGGCATCGCCGACACCGGGCCAACTCCCTTCGGGTCGCGCGAACCATTGGTGCAGTTGCACGCCACTGCTTTGAACGATTTGTTCCAGCACCGCTTCCTCCGAACGCTGCCTGGCCGATTGGAGTCGCTATTGGTCCTTTCGGTGGTTGGGTTTGGATGGGGGGCGGGATTTTGCACCCGGAAGCGGTGGCTGGCCCTTTTCTGGTTAGGGATGACGGCGCTTTGGGTGGGAGCGGGCCTATTCGTCTTTTGCCGTTACGGGCTAACCTTGCCAGTTGTCACCGTCGGCGCGGTCTGGACCGGCGCCTGCATCCTGGAACTGGTCCGCCGCCACAGCCGCGAATGGTTCGAGCGCTTCAAGCTCAGAAGAACGATGGAGTTGTACTTTTCTCCCGGCGTAATCGAGCACGTCCTGGCCAAACCGGGCGCATTGGAACCGCAGGCGGCGGACTTGGCGGTGCTGCTGTCAGATCTGCGCAATTACACTTCCATTACCGAACGGAGCCGGCCCCAGGAGGTTTACGATCTGCTAAACCGAGTTTACAGCATCGATACTCGCACGGTGCACTCGCGGAACGGCAACCTGATCCATTACGTGGGCGACCAATTTGCCGCCTATTGGGGCGCGCCGCGGCCAGAGCCGCTGGCGGCGGACCTGGCGCTGGCGGCGGCATTAGAGATGATCGTCGGGCTGGAAGTCGTGCGCCGGGAATTGCCGCCCGCCTGGCAGGGATTGTTCGATTACGGCATTGGCATTCATTTCGGTCCGGCCCTGGTGGGCAACGTCGGCGGCACCGAACGCCTGGATTACATGGTGCTAGGTGACGTCATTAACACTACCGCCAGAATAGAGTCCCTCACCAAACTCTACGGCGTCAGGCTGCTGGTCACGCGCCAGGTCAGGAGCAAGCTGAGCCGGCCGCCGCCCGCCCGCATGTTGGATCGGGTCATTCCGAAGGGAAAGACGGAGGCGCTGGAGCTATGGGAACCGGCCCACAGCCTTTCCCCAGTTAATTTTGCCTCCCTGACAGACCATTACGCCGCAGCCTGGGGACTCTACGAGGCGGGGAAGTTTCTGGAAGCGAGCGCGGCCTTCGCGGCGCTGGCCAGGGATTTCTCGGACCCTCCCAGCCGGACGATGGCGGCCCGATGTCAGGAATTCATGCACGCGCCTCCGCCGGACTGGCAGGGCATTTACAAGCTGGAAGCCAAGTAACAAGCCCATCCCAGCGACGTGCGCGCCGCGTTTCGCGGACTGTAACGTGACGCGCTATTTCGTGGACGGGGGTACTGTTTGAGTTCGTGGTGATCGCCCGCGCTTTGGCGGATTGGTTCGTGGAATTACCACTTGAAGGCGCCCCTCCAGCCCCCGGTTCCTCCCACCCTGCACCAGACTGTCCCGGGAGCCTCAGGGTAGCCTCGGGGTGGCCCCAGGGTAGCCTCAGGGTGGCTTCTGGGTGCCTACCGGTTGGCTACCCCACATGGCCTGAGGGTGGCCTCGGGGTGGCCGTAACCCGGGTCCCTCGTTGAAGGTTCAAGGTTCGGCCTTGGATGGTGGATGTTGGATGTTCGGTTCCCGTTTACGCGACCCCCTTTCAACGAAGTTGCTGGCAGTGTCAAACTCTTATGAGCAGATTCGCCGGGACTGGGTGCGCGGTTCCGAGGCGTGCTGCCGTTGTGTCAATGGAGGACTGAGGACTGATACTTGTTCGGTCAATCGCTCCAGCCCGGGTTGGCGCCCGCAAGAGGCCAGCCTCTGGCCCCTCACCCACCGCCAGCCTCCCAGCCCATTCCCGCGGATAGGCAGGCAGTCCCTCCGGAGTCTCATGGGAGCCTCGCCGTAGTACCCCTAATCCCCAAACATTTACCAACATGTTGTCGTTCTTGCGTTTTGCCGCGCGCGATTCTCAGGCCGCCAGGCCGAGGGTGTGGCAGGTGCGCTGCAACTCGGCCTGCAGGGCTAAGTAGTGCTGGTCGAGGGTCGAGAGCTTGGGCGGAGGCGGGAGGAGTGTCTGGTGGGCGAGTCCGGCCAGGACGGGTTTGATGACCTGTTCGCGGAAGAGCACATACCCGCACAAGACCCGTAACTGTTCGGGCCGACATTCATAACGCCGTCGCCCCGGCACCCGCGCCACCAAATCTTTGCCCCGCACTTTGGCCAGATCATAGGCCGCTCGCCGGGTCGGATACTGAGCCTCATCCCAACCGGCTCGTCCCCGCACCGCCTCGGCGACTTGCGCCGTCGTGAAGCCCTCCGGTGCGGTGGCCAAGCCGCTGAGCGCCGCGATCACCGTGCGGTTGCGAGCTTTATTCAGATCCAGGCCCGCCAATCGCCGGTTCCCGCGCTGGCTCGGTTCGGCCCAACGCTCAAACTGCCCCGCGTCCAGAAACGCCACGTGCGCCGCCTGTAGGCTGGCCAGAAAACGCTCCAGCATTCCCTGCACGCACTCCAGTTGCTCGCCCAACTTGCCCAACCCCTTGCCACAGCCCAGCCCCGCCGTGTTGAGCACCTTGACTTCCACCCGCAACACCCGCCCGGCTTTGTCATAGACTTTGAGCACCACCGACCCCCAACGCACTCGCCACACCGTCACATCCCAACTGGAAGCATCGACCTCCTTGGCCACTTCGTACCCGCTGCGTCCCGCCCGTGGTTGCTTGTTAGTGGGCTGGCGATGCCGGCGTCCGAAGATGGTTTCCAAGGTCTTGATATCCAATGGCGCCCGCGTGCGGTCAATGAGTTTCTGAAAGACCTCCTCCAACACCTGGGCCTGGTGGAACAGATAGTTGCGGCTGTATTCCAGTTGCCAGATCGAATAGCGGTACTGGAAGTCCAGGCGCTGCTGCTCGGCCAGAGGCAGGGCAAAACACAGGCAGGCCGAGTAGAGCCAGCGCGCACACAGGGCCTCCAGGCGCGGACCCAGGTCGGGCCCGCTCAAGGCGCTGGCCAAGCGGTGGACCGCCCGGTAATGGGTCTCTTCGATGAAACCGTTGCCCTCCTTGGCCACGCGAATCTTCTGGGCGCGCGCCTGCCGCTCGACCCATTCGTGCCCATTGACAATGACCTGGGCACCCCAGGGGGCATAGCCGCAAAGGCGCACCACCACGTGGCCCCACTCCGAGTCGATGATTTGAAAGTAGTAGTGTTGGACGTAGGGCCACTGCTCGGTCCGACGCAACTCGGTGATCTGGCCCTGAGCGTTGCGCCGCACCTCCCACAGCGGGGCCGGGGCGCGTCCGACCAAGACGGCGAAGACCCCGCGGAAGGCTCCGTCCTTGGGCCGATGCTCGCGCGCGATCTCATATTTGAGGTCGCCCGGGCCACATTCAATCCAGAGAATGCCCTGCTGCTGGCAATGCGCCTTGAGCCGACGGGCCAAGTCCCCAGCCGCTTGACGCAACGCCTGGTCGCTCAGACCCGAATCATCGCCCTTCCACTGACGCCAAAAGGTGCGGAAACCCCCTCCGGCCTGCCCCAAGGGGTAGTAGCAGTTGACGACCAGGCGATCCACGCAGTCGTAAGCGGCCTCGATCAAGTGCGCATGATAAGCGGCAAAAGCATCCGGCGTTCTCATACCGTTGGCTTAGCTCAATTCAGACGGCGTGCAAAGGACTGCGCGACGCCAGGAGCGCCATTTATTACCCTCCCATTTTTCTCCCAGAAAAAATGGGAGGGTAATAAACTTATCTCTTATCCCCGATAAGAGGTACTACGGGGAGGCTCCGGGGAGGGTATGGTGGGGATATGGAGGGATGAGCGGGCAGCAGGGTGTATAGCGGTTTCCGAGGCCATTTTGGCGTTTGCTGCCTCAGATTGCAACGGTTGGGCTCGTCGGTGGGGTTTGGCACGGGGACGCGAGTGGCGTCGAACAATAACCCGAGGAAGAGAGGGGGATCGAGTCGTCGCTTGGGGGTAGGTGATGCGCCCGCCGTCCATGCACGCGCTCTAAGAAACTGTGCCTGGACGGTGTCTTATGTGAGAATGGAAGCATTGGTCCGCCGCTTCCGTCTAATGCGCATGTTGTTACGGAGCTTGGAACGAGCACTATGAACCTAAACTGCCAGACACCGACGATTCCCAAACGAACGACCTTTCCTGGCATTGTGGCCGCGGGGCTGCTTTGCTTCCTGGCACTTCACGCGCCTGTCGCCGCCGCAGACCTCCCCGCCCCGATCGACACCAACTCGCCGGTGTCCCAAGCCCTGCAAAAGGCGGGAAAGCTCTTCGAGCAGCAGCATTGGGCCAAGGCGCGGGCGGCTTATGACGAGGCGCGCGGCATGGAAAAGGACTGGAGCGCGCCGCCGGTGCGCCTGGCCGTCGAGGGTGCGGTGGCCTGCTCACTGAAGCTGCAAACATGGGACGATGCGCTGTCGCGGGCGGCGGAGTTTGTCACACGGGCCAAGGGGACCTTTGCGGAGGCTGTGGGGGAACGCTTCCTCGGCGGACTGTATCTCAGCGTCCCGCATTACGGCACCAAGCGCGGGACGACCTTCCTGCGCGGGCAGTGGGCTCAGGGCGTGCAGGTCTATTCCTGGCGCAAGGATTCCAAGGACGCCTTAAAGCATTACGAGCGGGCGCGGGAGTTGGTGCTCGCCTTGCCCGCGAAGGCAGAGGAGGAGAAGAAGCTCCTCAACGTCGAGCGCATCGGCCTTGACTTCGACACGGCTGCGGCGCTCGCGAGCGAAAGCCAGAATGGCTACCATTACGGGCGCTGGGGCTGGTATGGCTGGTGGTGGGACAATTGGCTCGAGCCCGAAGAGGATTCCGAAGCAGTGAAGGAGGCCGATTACGAGGAGACCCGCTGGGGCATGGGCCGGGGCGGCTGGGGTGGCGAGGATCAGCAAACCCCCACCGGCATTCCGCTAGGCCCTGATGGCAAGCCGCAGTTTATCCAGGTGCCGAAGGAGTATTCCGCGCAGCTTGGCAAGGGACCGAAGATTCGCTTCCTGCTGGACGAGATCCAGCGGCTCGACGCATCGGAAAAGAAGAATGACGCCGCCAAGGCGTTGTTCCGGTGGGCCATGATTGCCCGGACGCTCTATGGCCCCGACTCCGCCTCCGGCTACAGCAGCCAGCAAGCGCGATATGATCGTTTCGGCCAGCCGCTCCCGGCGCAACCCGACCCCGACGAGCCGAAGCAGAGGATTTGGGAGCTTGGCGATGATGAAGCGCTCACGCTCGTTGGCGCCAAGCTGCGGCTTGTCACGCTGCCGGCGGCGGAGAGCCCGGTCGCCCTGCTGCGGGAGGTGCAGGGGAAGTACCCGAAGAGCGAGGTTTGCCCCGAAGCGCAATACACGCTGGGCCTCTATTTCCAGACGCGCCAGCAATTCCCCCAAGCGGTCAAGGAATACGCAGCCTTCCTTGAAACCTACCCGGAGCACAAGCGAGTAGCGGATGCCCGCGAACAGCTCCGCCGCATCGCCCAGCCCGATGTCATGCTCGGCCAGGGCGGCGTCTATCTGCCCGACAGCGAGCCGAAGCTCTCTTTCAGTTTCCGCAACACCGATACCGTGGAGTTCAAGGCCTTCAAGTTTGACCTCGTGAAGTATGTAGCGGACAGCATGGAGAGCACCCCGACCAACGGCTGGTGGGAATATCGCAATCTCCAGTATTACTTCTTCCAGAACGACCGGTGGAAGAAGTATCTGGGCACTGAAGCCGCGCATTGGACCGAGAAGGTGCCGCGCGCGCCAGGCAACGGCGTGGCCGAGGGCAGCACGACCGCGCCGCTGGCCGACCCGGAGGCTTTCCTCGTCGAAGCCACAGTCGCGGGCAAGACCGAACCTTCGCGGCTGCTGGTCCTGGTTACTGACATCGCGCTGGTGGAGAAGAATGTCCCCGGCAACGGGCTGCTCTACGTTTGCGACGCCCGCACCGGCCAGCCGCTCCCCGAGAAAGCCGTCCGCCTCTACGAGCATTGGCAGGTGTATAATCAATCCAAACAGCGAGGCGACCTCTTCTGGGATTCCACCACGGTGACGACCGACACCAACGGCGTCGTCCTCTACGCCCGCAAACACGCCGACCACGGCTCGCAAGTGGATGCGGTGGTTGTAGGCGAGAAGAACCGCATGGCCTTTTCCTTCTTCCAGAGCTGGAACGAGGCCGCTTACGTGCAGGGCGACTACTGGGAGAATGGGGCGCGTTACTACGTCATCACAGACCGGCCGGTGTATCGCCCGGGCACGACGGTCCAGTTCCGGGTCTGGCTGCGGGAGATCGAAAACCGCCGCTTCGTGGACCGGTGGGCGGACAAGGTGTTTCCGGTCGAATTCTTTGATGCCAGGAACAACTCGGTCAAGACGTTCAGTCTCCCGGTGGACAAGTACGGCTGCGCGAGCGGCAAATTCGCGCTCGCCGAAGGCGCGCCGCTCGGGGTCTGGCACTTGCGCGTGGGCGCGGCGCAGCCCGATGGACACCATTGCGCTGGCGCGCTCTTCCGCGTCGAGGAGTATAAGAAGCCGGAGTTCGAAGTCACCGTGAAGCCCGCCAAGTCGCTGGCACGGCTTGGCGAGAAGATCAAGGCGAAGATCGAGGCGCGCTATTACTTCGGCGCCCCGGTGGTGAACGCCAAGGTCTCCTTTAAGATCTTCCGCGAGGATTACCAGCACGTCTATTTTGGTCCCGGGGAATACGATTGGCTCTATGGGCAAGGCTATGGCCGGTATTATTATGCGTATCCGTGGCTGCCGTGGTGGGGACGCTGGGGTCACTTCATCTGCTGGGATGGGTGGTGGCCGGGGCTTTACGCTGGTGGTCCGGCGTTCTGGTTCCCCTGGGGGTACTATGGCGACGATCCCGACCCCTGGCGCCACCGTTATGAGAGCGGCACGCGCAAAGCCCTTCGCGAACTGGTCGCCAAGGGCGAGGCGAAACTGGGCGCTGATGGGGGCTTCGAGGTTGAGATTGACACCGCCCGCGCCAAGGCCGAGCAGGGCGACCGCGACCACCGTTACACCGTCGAGGCCGAGGTCCGCGATGAAAGCCGCCGCACGATTGAAGGACAGGGGAGCATTCTGGCCACGCGGCAGGAGTTCTACGCCTTCGTCGAAACCGACGGCGGCTGGTATCAGCCTAAGAACGAGGCGTTTGTAGAGGTGCGCACGCTTACACCAGACAACACGCCGGTCGCCACGCCGGGCGAGGTGCTGGTGCAGCGGGTCAGCTACAGTGGCGCAGATAACAGCGTGGCGGAAGAGACAGTAGTGAAACGCTGGAAGGCCACGACCGACGCACAGGGCCGGCTCTCGTTCCGCTACCCGATTCCGGGCGAGGGCCAGTATCGCATCACCTTCGTGGCGCACGATTCCACGAAGCAGGAAGTGCAGGGTAACGCGGTCTTCTGGGTCAACGGCCCGAGATTCGATGGCCGCGTCTATCGCTTCAATGACCTGGAGATTATCGCTGACAAGCGCACCTACAAGCTTGGCGATACCGCGCATTTGTTGATCAACGTGGCCGAGAGCAACTCGCGCATATTCTTTGCCGACCAGGTCAGCCAGGGGGTCCTGCTCAACTGGCGCTTCATTGACCTGCCGGCTCGCTCCACCGTGATTGATTTGCCAATCGAAGAGAAGCATGTGCCGAACTTCTTTGTGGAAGCCACGCTGGTCCGCAATGGCCGCGTTCATACGGAAGCCCGTGAGCTGTTCGTGCCGCCCGTGCATGGCCTGCTCAATGTCGCGCTGCAGACAGATAAACCGGTTTACCACCCGGGCGAGACCGGCAAGGTCTCCGTCGCCGTGTCTGATGCCGGCGGCAAACCGGTGCGCGGCCATGTGACGCTGACGGTTTATGACCAGTCGGTGACTTACATCCAGAAGGAGTTCGGCCCCAGCCCGCGTGTCTTCTTCTACGGGCAGAAGCGGCATCACACACCGCATGTCGAGTCGTCGGTGGATCAGACCTTCTTCGCCTCGGGCAGTTTTGAGCGGCCCGAACAGTATGTATCTCAGGGCGGAGAGCCGGAGGCATGGCGTGGGTCATGGGGATTGGACAAGTCGGGCCTGACTCTCAATGGCGAGAGCCGCTCAGCGGGAGGGGGCTTTGGCGGCGGCGGGGCGTTCGGGGATTTCTACAGCATGTCGATAGGGGGAGTGGGAGCGCTCAATGGACCTGCGTCCTCACCGATGGGAGCGCTACGCCTGGCCAGCAACGCTGAGGCGTTGGGCTTTGATCGGCTTGAATCTGCCAAAACCAAAGCGTTTGACGACAAGGATGGACGCCTTCCCTCGCCCGCGCTGCTCGAACCTGAAGTGCGCGTCAACTTCGCCGACACCGCCCTCTGGCTGCCGGCGCTCACGTTGGACGCCGATGGGAAGGCCGAGACTGCTATCCGCTTCCCTCAATCGCTCACCAACTGGCGAGTGCGAGGGTACGCGCTCACCGACGCTACGCAGGTCGGCGATGGCACCGCCGAGGCTCGGACGACGAAGAACCTTCTGGTCCGGTTGGAAGCGCCGCGCTTCTTTGTCGAACGGGATGAAGTAGTCCTCTCCGCCAACGTGCATAACTATCTTCCCAAGAGTAAGAAGGTCCGCGCCGAGCTCCTACTACCCGCGGACATTTTTACCGAGCTTGGGAACTCCAAACGCGCTGTTCCCCCTCACCCTAACCCTCTCCCTCAGGGAGAGGGAACACCGCACGCCGCATCTCGACAAGCCAACGGCTCTCGGGTTGTCAACAGCCTGACTTCAGTTCTCCCTCTCCCCAAGGGAGAGGGTCGGGGTGAGGGGGAAGGGAGCGAACTTGGAACCACAGCCTCTGATGCCACCCTCTGCCTGTTTGCTGAAGCCACGGTCAAAGCCAACGGCGAACACCGATTCGACTGGAGGGTCCGCGTCACGAAGGCAGGCTTTGCCCAAATCACTGCCAAAGCGCTCACGGACACGGAGAGCGACGGCATGCGGCTGGCCTTCCCGGTGCTCGTGCATGGGGTGAACAAGACCATCGCCCAGAGCGGGGCCTACCGCGTCACCGATGACGGCGAGCGAACACTCCAGCTCGACCTGCCGCGTGAGATTGACCCTGAGCAGACCCGCCTCGAAGTCACGCTCTCGCCCAGCCTGGCCGGGGTGATGATTGACGCCCTGCCTTACCTGGCCGGCTATCCCTACGGTTGCGTTGAGCAGACCATGAGCCGCTTCTACCCGAGCGTGTTGGTCAAAGACACCTTGAAGAAGATGGGAACCGACCTGGAGACTATCGGCAAACAGCGCAAGCAGATGAACCCGGCCGACCTGGCCAACCGCTTTGGCCGCGTCCAGTCGCCGGTGTTCGATTCCGCCGAGTTGGACCGAATGGTGCGGGCGGCCCTTGATCGCATCTACTCGTTCCAGCGCAACGACGGGGGCTGGGGCTGGTGGCGGGAGGATGATTCGTCGCCTTACCAGACGGCTTACGTGCTGCAAGGGCTGCGCGCGGCGCGCGACGCGGGCGTGAACGTCGATGGCGGGGTCTATGAGCGCGGCCTGAATTACGTGCAGAACAGCACCGAGAAGGAACTCGCCAAACCCAAGGACCAGCAACAGCTCGGCGCGGTGCAGACGCAAGCCTACCTCGCCTACATTCTCTCCCTTGAACACCGGCTCCAGAGCGAGGAGATGAAGAAGTGGTTCGCCTCGCTCTACGAACAACGCGGCGAATTGAACAACTATGGCCGCGCCCTGCTCGCTCTGGCGCTCCACAATGATAACCAGGCCGAGAACGCCAAAACCGTGTTGCGCAACATCCTCCAATTCGTGGAACGCGATGACAGCAACGACACCGCCTGGGTGCGCACGCCGGAAACCTATTGGTGGTATTGGTGGAACAACGACATCGAGGTCAACGCCTGGGCGCTCAAGGCGCTGGTCACGCTTGAGCCGCAGAATGAGCTGGCGCCGCGACTGGTCAAGTGGCTGCTCAACAACCGGCGCAACGGCTATTACTGGCGCGGCACGCGTGACACCGCCCTCGTCATCGCCGCCATGACCGATTTCATGCGCGCCAGCGGCGAGGCCGCACCCGACTATGCTCTCACCGTCAGCGTGGACGGGCGTCCCATTAAGGAGATCGCGCTGACGAAGATGAACTTCTTCACCTTCGACAACCAGCTTCTGCTGCACGGCCTTCAGCTTGAGCCCGGCCCTCACAAAATCACCATCTCCAAGCAGGGCAAGGGCGCGCTCTACTATTCCGCCTATCTCAGCTACTTCACGAAAGAGGAGGATGTCAAAGGCGCCGGCAACGAGATCTTCGTCGAGCGCGAGTACTTCAAGCTCGTGCCCAAGACCGAAGCCGTGCGCAAACCGGGCGGGACGTTCAGGCTCTCCGGCGCCGCACACCCCGCCAGCGAGGCCGATCCAGCCGAGGCGAAGGCCCGTGTCGAGCTGCGGGATATTTACGCGCGCGTTCTCCTCAAGAACGGTGACGCCGTGGCCAGCGGCGACAAGATCGAAGTGGTGCTCAAGCTAACGGCGAAGAACAGCTATGACTATCTCGCCTTCGAAGACATGAAACCAGCCGGGTGCGAGCCAATGGAGCTGCGCAGCGGCGGCCGCTGGGCCGGCGGCCTCTGCGCCAACCTGGAACTGCGGGATGAGAAAGTAGTGTTCTTCATCGGCCTGCTTGAACAGGGCCAGCACGTCCTCCGCTACAAGCTCCGCGCCGAAACCCCCGGTCACTTCCACGCCTTGCCCGCCAAAGGCTTCGCCATGTATGCGCCCGAAGTCAAAGCCATCAGCGACGAAATGCGGCTGCGGATTAACGAATAGAATCGGGCAATAGCAATATCGGGGAACCGCACCGGATCTGCGACCCCGCGCCAGGATGGAAGTCAAGCCGCGCTGTGCGCTCTGCGCTTGCCTCACAGCCCGAGTATCCCGATTATCGAGCCATGAACAAACACACTTCTGCTGTATCGGACGACACGCACAACCGCATTTCACGCCGCACTGCACTGGGCCTTGGCGCCACCGCAGCGGCGGGGGTGCTGCTGAGCCCGAAGTTGCTCGCCGCCGCGGCCACCAAACGCAAGGTGGTCGTCTGGTCCGAAGGCACCGCCAACGTGGATCCTGGTTCGAAAGGAGTCTATCCCGATGACATCAATACCGCCATCGCCGAGGGGCTCAAGCCGCTCGAGGCCGCAGGATGGGAGATTGTCAAGGCCAGCCTCAACGACCCCGACCAGGGCATCAGCGACGCCCTCCTTAACAGCACTGATGTGTTGATCTGGTGGGGCCACAAGAAGCACGGAGACGTGAAAGATGAACTGGTGAGCAAGATCGTCGATCGGGTGAAAGCGGGGAATATGGGCTTCATCGGCACCCATTCCGCGCATTTCAGCAAGCCGCTCAAGAAGCTCCTGGGCACCGCGTGCAGTTGGCGCGAATACGTGGCCGATGGCACCTCGGTCGAAATCATCGTTAAGGAACCCAACCATCCGATCTGCAAAGGGGTGAAGAACTTCAAGCTGCCAAAGATCGAGCGTTATGGCGAGCCATTCGCCGTGCCGACGCCCGAGGCCGTGCCGCTCGATGGCCTTTACACGCGGCCCGATGGCCAAACCGAATCTGGCCGCATGGGCCTTTGCTGGACCATCGGACAGGGCAAGGTCTTCTACTTCACTCCCGGACACGAGACTTACAACGATTATTACCGTCCCGAGGTCAGACGCATCTTCGTCAACGCCGTGGAATGGGCGGCACCGGCCAAGTAAGCAGTCCCGGGGTTCGAGGGCCGACGAAGGACGGCCAGCGTGGCGCCGGTTCTTAAGCCGGTCCCAAGCAGCCATCTCCGTCTCGAAGCCTTCCGTCCGGGGCTTGGTTATGCCAAAGTAAGGGGGCAACGCCCAGCCTATGAATCGACGATCCTTTTTGCGTCTGGCCATGCTTAGCAGCGCAGCCGCCTTGGCCGCGGGCCCGCAAGCTTTGATTCTCGCCGGACCGGCTTCGGCCAGGCCGCAGCGCCGCGTAAAGCCTTTCACGTTGGACGAGCTGACCATCACACAACTCCAGCGGTTGATGGCGAGCGGCAGCGCCTCAGCCGCCTCACTGGTGAAGAGGTACCGTGCCCGCATCGAAGACATCGACCATCACGGCCCAAACCTCAACGCGGTTATCGAGCTGAACCCGGATGCCCTCGCGATTGCCGCCGCTTTGGACCAGGAACGCAAAGCCAAAGGCTCACGGGGGCCGTTGCATGGGATACCAGTGTTCATCAAAGACAATATCGGCACCCACGACCGCATGACCACGACCGCTGGTTCCCTGGCACTGGCGGGTTCCGCGCCGCCACAGGACTCGTCTGTCGCGCAGAAGTTGCGTGCGGCGGGAGCCGTGATCCTGGGAAAGACCAACCTCAGCGAGTGGGCCAATTTCCGCGGCTCGCTTTCCACCAGCGGCTGGAGCGCGCGCGGCGGACAGACCCGAAATCCCTATATACTGGACCGCAACCCATCGGGGTCCAGCTCGGGCTCCGCCGTCGCCGTCGCCGCCAATCTCTGCGCGGTGGCCGTCGGCACGGAGACCGACGGCTCAATTCTGTCCCCCGCCTCCTTTACCGGGATCGTCGGCATCAAGCCGACGCTGGGACTGATTAGCCGGGCGGGGATCATTCCGATCGCCCACAGCCAGGATACAGCGGGGCCGATGGCCCGCACGGTTACGGACGCGGCAATTCTGCTCGGCGCGCTCGCCGGCACCGACGCGATGGATAGCGCGACGGCGGCCAGCGATGCCAAGGCTGAGCGCGACTACCGCGGCTGCCTGGACGCCGACGGCTTGCGGGGAGCGCGCCTCGGCGTGGCTCGCGCCTTCTTCGGTTTCCATCCCAAAGTGGATGCCCTGATTGAGGCCGCGCTAGACCGCATGAAACGGCTGGGCGCGGAGATCATCGACCCGGTCGCGTTGAAGAAGAGTCCCGAGCTTGAGGCGGCCGAATTGGACGTGCTGCGCTACGAGATGAAGGCGGACATGAATGCGTATTTGGCGAGCCTCGGGCCGCACGCCCCGGTACACACGCTCAAAGACATCATCGCGTTCAACGAGCAGCATCGCAACCAGGAATTGCTCTGGTTTGGCCAGGAGGAGTTGGTCAAATCCGAAGCCAAAGGGCCGTTGACGGAGCAAGCTTACCTCGATGCGCTGGCTGCCTGCCGGCGCCTGGCTGCGACGGAAGGTATTGATGCGGTCATGGACAAGGATCGCTTGGATGCGATCGTCGCCCCGACCTCCACGCCGGCCCACGTGACCGACTGGGTCAACGGGGATCATGGGCTGGGCGACAGCACGACCCCGGCGGCGGTAGCCGGGTACCCGAGCATTACTGTGCCCGCCGGACAGATCTTCGGGTTGCCCGTTGGCATCTCGTTCTTTGGCCGGGCGTGGAGC
>Ga0182014_10001485_pt1 | contig 31182 bp, 31 predicted proteins | sample 612S2DmetaG_FD_120489 | JGI IMG/M metagenome (GOLD analysis project Ga0182014, IMG submission 120489) | Permafrost microbial communities from Stordalen Mire, Sweden - 612S2D metaG | ecosystem: Environmental > Terrestrial > Soil > Wetlands > Permafrost | place: Sweden: Stordalen | collected... | reverse complement strand
GATCTCGATCGTGAGGCCAACGTCTTTCCGATCCCGTGCAACTGGCTGCAGTGCATGGACAATTCCGTCGATCCGGTGCACTTCGAATTTCTGCACGGAATCTTCGGCAACTACGAACTCGCAAAACAGGGCAAACCGCCCGCGATGTTCCCGGCCAAGCACGTCAAGATCGCGTTCGACGTCTACAAGTACGGCATCATGAAGCGGCGTCTGCTTGAGGGCGGACCGGAAACGTCCGACGACTGGACGACCGGCCATCCGTTGATCTTCCCGCTCACGCTCGCGCAAGGTTCAAAGGGCGCGGCCTCGTTCCAGTTCCGTTTGCCGGTCGACGACACGCACACGATCCAAACGTTCTATCGCACCAAGAAGCGCGCGCCGGGCGAAGCACCCAAGCCGTTCGCGATGACGTGCGAGCGTCTCTTCGACGACGATGGTGCCGTCGTGCCGGGCGACAAGATCCCGAACCAAGACTTCATCGCCTGGGTCTCTCAGGGTCCGATCTCCAATCGCCCGATGGAACATCTCACGGCCATCGACACCGGCGTCATCCTCTATCACAAGCTGCTGCTCGAAAATGCAGCCAAGGTCGAGAAGGGCGAAGACCCGATGGGGACGGTTCGCGATGCGGCCGAAAACGAACCGTGGATCGAGATCCCGCGCGAAGATCACGCGCTGGCGGCATTCAAGATCCAGCGCGAGTTCGAAGACCGCACCTTCGACTTCTCGAAAGAACCCGCCGCGCGCTGACGCCGCCCGCCCAAAAGTGACCGCGAGCATAACGGCTCGCGGGTCACCGCGTCATGTAAGGAAAACGCATAAAGCGTCCTGAAGTGTTTGACGTGGCCTTCCGCAAGATCGCTTTTCTGGTGCCTGCATTAACTATTCTGATTGCGCTCTTCGCGCACGGAGCACAGGCTCAGGCCGTTAAGACGACATCGAAGACCGCGACTACCAGTCCGCTGACGATCAATCTCGGTACCGGTACGACGGCGGCCGGCGCCGGCACTACGCGCCAGTCGTTTCAAACCGCAACCCTTACCATGAACCTGGCCGCTGGCCTCACCACGCAGGCATCAGCGTCAACGCAGCGGGTTGCCGCTCAGACCGCGGCACTCGCGCTCGATTTACGTGCCGGGTCGTCCACCGCTGCGAGCGGGCATCAAGCTTTCACGGTCGCGGCGCTCGCGATCAATCTGAGCGGCTCGAGCGCGCAGGCGGGCCCCGGCAAACTGGCCGCCACCCTCTCGCCCCTCGTCATCAACCTCAATCCATCGTCGAGTGGAACGTCGTCCTCTTCGCGGATTTCGATGACGACATCGCCCCTGATCATGACACTCAAATGAGCCATAATGGAGACCGTCGCATGACCCTCGTTCTTCGGATCGCAACCATCGCCGTAGCTCTTCTCATCGGCGCGGCCACGGTGGCCTCTGCCAACACGATGGAACTCACGCTCACGGTTCCGCTCAAGATCACGCTGCCGACCGATTCGGCGGCGGTTAACCCGGCGCTGGACAAAACCACCGGAAAGGCCCGGCTCAAAGATTTTGACGTGAATTGCGTGGTGGGTGCGAACCTTGGTTACGCCACCGGCGCCGGGGCCCAGGGAACGATCGTCGGTACGGGGAGCACGGCAACCTCGGGATCGAAAACCGTCTTGAGCCCGACCGGCGACATCACCGCCAACCCGCTAGCTACCGTCATCATCACCTACGATGACGGCGTGAACGCAGCTACGGGCGCTAGTGCAGCGACAGCGAAACCCGTACCGAGCTACCTTTGCTGGGTCCAATGGAAAACGCCGATCCCGAGTCTCGCACCCATCTTCGTACAGGGTAACCTCCAGGCTCGTTAAGCCGGTCCCCGATTATCGAAGTGCCGGCTCGGCATCGCGCATGTCGAGTTTCGGCACGATCGGTTGCGGCCTGAGGACCGCCTTCGGATCCTCGCGCTCGCGACGTAAGGCGGCTTCGAGCAGCCGCCGGCCCTGAATCGCGGCACCATCGAGCGCAATCGCCATGCTCGGGACGCGATCGTCGCCGCGCTCCGTCAGTGCTTTCTGCTGCAGCTCCAGCACGAAGCGGTCCTCGGTAAACGTCGCGATCGTGCTATCGACGATCGCTTGCGTCAAAGCCGCATCGTCGATCTGATAATTCCGCGCCAACGCAAAGAAGTAATGCGTCGATGTGGCCGTCTCGGGCGTGAGCAAGTGCATCACGCGTCCGAACGTTGCGTAGTCGCCGCCGTGCCCATGCGGACGATGTCCGGCTTCCGTCATGTTGATGCCCGGCGGCTGGTAGCTCGCGATCTGCAGCCGGTCGATCTTGCCGGAGGTCGCGCGCGCGGCCACCCACGCCGGCGGTGCCTCGATTCCCGCCATGTCGCGCCGCGCATGCACGGCACGTCCGTCCTCGATGGTCACGACGGCCGGAAACTCCGCGATGCTCTCTTCTTCGCGGTTGCCGAGTGAGGTTTGATGGATGTACGTCTCGTGCGAGAGATCGAGCAGATTATCGGTCACGAGCCGGTAGTCGGCATCCATGTGGACGTAACCCTTGGCCGCCACCCAGTGCGGATCGTCGAGCCAAAACAGATTCGGCACGAGCGACGGATCGGCGAGCGCCGGATCGCCCATCCAAATCCAAATCAGGCCGAAGCGTTCCAGCACCGGAAACGTTCGCGTCGCGGAATTGTTCGGAATATGCGCTTGTCCCGGAATCCGCAGGCAGCGCCCGTCGGCGCCGACGACCGTTCCGTGATAGCCGCATTGAACCGTGTCCCCAACGCGCTTCCCGACCGACAGCGGGACGAGGCGATGCGGACAATGATCGTCCAGCGCGGCGATGGTGCCGCCGCTGGTGCGAAGCAACAACACCGGCTCATCAAGCAAGCGCCGCGTCAGGAAGTCGGCATCGAGTTCGTTCGCAAACGCGGCAACGTGCCAACAATTCCGCAAAAACGAGGTCATACGCGTCCTCCAAGCCGGGCAAATCAACTGCAGCATTCGTCACGGCCGCTACATGGACCGGTTTCGACGGAGGACCTCGTCAGCGACATTACGGGCGGCCCTTGCGCGTGCGCGCGAACTCGCGCAGGCAAACGGCGTCGGCAGCGTGTAAGCAAACCGGATGATCTCAACTTCACGCAGGAGCTTTCTCGCCGCTGCAGCTGCAACTGCAGCGTATCCGACGATCGCGCAAGCCGCCCCGGGCGCGCCGATCGTCATACGGGCCGGCACGATTCCGGCCGACGTTGCCGCCGTCGTCGAGTTTGCCCGCGACCGCGGCTACTTCAAAGCTGCCGGACTCGACGTCGAGATTCAAATCTTTCAAAGCGGCCCGGTTATCGCTCCGGCGGTCGTCGGCGGCTCGCTCGATGTCGGCGCGGCGAACACCGGTTCGCTGGCCGGTGCCGTCGAGCGCGGGCTCCCGCTGCGCATCTTTGCGCCGTCATCGCAAGTCGGCCCGAACACCTCGACCGACGTCATCATGGTCAAAGATGATTCGCCGATAAAAACCGCGGCCGACGTGAACGGCAAGACGGTTGCGATCGTCGCGATGAAAACCGTCCAGCACGCGCTGTTCCTGGCGTGGGTCGACAAACACGGCGGCGATTCGAAAACCGTCAAGCTGATCGAAATTCCGTTTCCGGAAATGGTTGGAGCGCTCGATAGCGGCCGCGTCGACGTCGCGATTCCGTCGGAGCCCTTCACGAGCCAGGGACGGACCGGCAATCGCGTGATCGGTAACTGCTACGACGCGCTCACGACGCAAATGCTCCTGTTCGGTTTCTTCGCAACCGATGCGTGGCTCGCTGCGAACAAAGACACGGCGCTGAAATTTGCCGCCGGAATCAAACAAGCCGCGGTCTGGGCCAACGCGAATCAGAAAGCCTCGGCGCTGATGCTCACGAAGTTCACCGACCTCGCGCCCGCGGTCGCGAACACGATGGGCCGCGCGACCTACGCGACGACGCTCGAGCCCGCGATGATCGAGCCCGCGATCGAATACATGGTGAAGTACGGCTTCCTGCCCAAGCCGATCGACGCGAGCCAGCTCATTTGGCGTCCGTAGAAGGCGGCTTGGGCGCAGGCACGTTGATTGTCGCTTCAATCGATGCCTTCGGGAGGCCGATGTCTAAGTAGGGCCGGGGGAGATCACCATGCTGACGTCTGCCGAAAATAAGCTGCTTACCGAGATCGAGCCGGGTACGCGGATGGGGGCGCTCCTGCGCCGCTATTGGCAGCCGCTCGGCGCCGTTTCGGAGATGCACGACCGCTGGACGAAGCGCGTGCGCCTCTTCGGTGAAAACCTCGTCCTGTATAAGGATCGCGGCGGCGCGTTCGGGCTGATCGCGGAGTCGTGTCCGCATCGCAACGCCTCGCTGGCCTACGCGATCCCCACCGCCGAAGGCATCCGTTGCCCTTACCACGGCTGGATGTTCGATGCGGCCGGCCGGTGCCTGGAGCAGCCGAACGAGCCCGACGAAAGCACGTACAAGAACAAAGTCCGGACCGCCGCCTATCCGGTAGCGGAGCTGGGCGGCCTCCTGTGGGGCTATCTCGGCGAATTGCCGGCGCCGCTGATTCCGCGACTCGACGGACTCGTCGCCGAAGGTACGATCCGCAGTCTCGGCCGGGCCGTGGTCAACTGCAACTGGCTGCAGATCATGGAGAACTCCGTCGACTCAGTGCACACCGAATGGCTGCACGGCAAATACTACGAGTTCATCAAGGAGAGCGAAGGCGTGAAAGTCTCGATCTCCAAGCATCATCTCAAAATCGGCTTCGACGAGTTCGCGCACGGCATCATCAAGCGCCGCGTGCTCGAGGGACACACGGAAGAAGACGATGACTGGAAGACCGGTCATCCGCTGCTGTTCCCGAACACGCTCGCGATCGGCAACGCGGGCGACGATTGGCACGAGTACCGCTTCCAATTCCGCGTTCCGATCGACGACACGCACACGCAGCACTACTGGTATAGTTCATTTGTGGTGCCGAAGAACGTCGCGGTTCCCGAGCGTTTCCTCGATCGCGTTCACGTGTACGACGTGCCGGTCAAGGATGCGGACGGTGAGTATATCCTCGATTCGATTCACGCCCAAGACATCATGGCGTGGGAGACGCAAGGTGCGATTGCCGATCGCACGCGTGAATCGCTCAATTCGACCGATCGCGGGATCACGCTCTACCGCCGCATGCTGTTGCGCGAACTGCGCCGCATGGAGGAGGGCGAGGATCCCAAGAGCGTGCAGCGCGATCCGGCCCAAAATCACGTCATCGACATCCCGCTCGAACGCAAGAAAGCGCACCGCGCGGAAGGGTTCGAGGATCTGCTGCGCCGCCATCAGATCCGGTATGCGCCGATCGCCGACGAACTGATCGCGATCTTCGCGGGTGCAGGTGTCGCATGATGAGCGTGTGCGTTTCGCCGGGTGGCCGCACGGTTAGCGCGAGTGAAGATGCGGCTCACCGTATCCATGTCGCAACGACCGGCGGCGTGTTCACCTTCGAGCGCGCCGGAGCCGACCGGCCGTGGGCACGTACCGGGCACACGCTCGAGGGGCACCACATCGGATCGCTCGTCGACGTGCCGGAGGAAGGCGTGCTGTTCGCCGGAGCTCACAGCGGCGGCTTGTTCGCGAGCCGCGATGCGGGCAAAACGTGGGACCGCGCAATGCACGGCATCAGCCCCGAGCACGAACACGTTTTCACGCTCGCCGCGTTCCGGAGCGGAAACGGGATCGAACTTTGGGCGGGGACGCAACCGGCGGCGCTCTATCGGAGCATCGACCTCGGTCAAACGTGGACGGAACTCCCGGGCGTGCGCAACGTTCCGGGTACCGATGCGTGGAATTTTCCCGCGCCGCCGTTCGTTGCGCATGTCAAGCACGTCGCGATTCATCCCGACGAACCGTCGGTCGTCTACGTGTGTGTGGAGCAGGGAGCGCTGCTCAAATCGACCGATGCGGGGACGAGCTGGCATGAAGTCACGTCGTACGCAACGGCCGAGGATCGCTGGTACCATGATGCGCACCGCGTCACGATCAGCCCATCGGATCCCGCCCGTCTCTACCTCACCAGCGGTGAGGGGCTCTACCGCAGCAACGACGCCGGCGCCACCTGGACGCACCTGACCACACGCCACGATCGGGTCGGCTATCCCGACGCCTTCTTTCTGGATCCGCAAGACGAGCGCACGATCTACATGGCCGGCAGCGGTTTGTCGCCGGATGCCTGGACCGCCGGCGCCGACACCTCGGCGCAGGCCGGCGTGTTGCGCAGCGGCGACGGCGGCGCGACCTGGACTCCACTGCACGACGGCTTTACCGAACCGATCCGCGGAAATTTCGAAGCGATGAGCTTGCATCGCCGGGGCGATCGCATCGCCTTGTACGCGGGTACCGCGGTTGGTGAGGTGTTCGAGCGCGCCGATCGGGATGCGCCGTGGACCCGCATCGCAGCCGATCTTCCGCCCGTCTCGAAAGTCGGCCACTACAAGAAATTCTACGCCGCCGCCGTGCACTGAGGACGCATGCGGAACTACGTAACGAGTCGTGAAGCGATCGCGCTGCTGGACGTCAAGCTGCAGACGCTCTACGCCTACGTGAGCCGCGGCCTCATCCATAGCGCGCCGGTGAACGACGGGAGCAAGGAACGGCTCTACCTGCGTGCGGACATCGAAAAGCTGCGTCTCCGGGCCGAGGCGCGTTCGGGGCACGGCGCCGTCGCCGCCGATGCCATGCACTACGGGCAACCGGTGATCACGTCGGAAATCACCGAGTTGACGGCGGACGGCCCGAGGTACCGCGGATATCTTGCGACCGATCTGGCCGAAAGCGTGCTCTTCGAGAACGTCGCACGTCTGCTCTGGACCGGCACGCTCGATGTCGCCGTCGCGACCACGCCGCAGCCGCACCCGCTGCCGTCGAACATCGACGTCCTGTGCCGCGACATCTACGCGCGATACGGCAACAACTCGATCTTGCGCCTCTTCGCGACCTACGTGTTCGCGTGCGGTATGGACGAGCCCGATACCGGCCACCAGCTCGCCGCACTGCGCTTGATGTATGGTCTCACCGGTTTCTTCGGCTACTTGGGCCCGCGCAAGCACTATCGAGCTCCCGAACCGGGCGAGTCGATCGCGCAAGCCGTGCTGCATGCCTGCGGCTTGGATTGCGACGAAGTCCGGGTGCGCGCGCTCAACGCGGCGCTGGTGATCCTCGCCGACTACGAACTCGCGTCGGCCACCTTCGTCGCACGCGTCGCCGCGTCGTCCGGCGCGGACATCAACGCCTGCATCGTGGCCGCAATCGAATCGAGTTCCGGCTGGGTCGTCGAGCATCGGCGCGTCGAGCGGCTTCTGGATAGCGTCACCTCGGAAGCCGAGCTGAAAGCGCGACTCGAACCGTTTCGTGACGGCGGCGACCTGCCGCCCGGATTTCAGCCGAACCTCTATGCATCGCATGATCCGCGGACGGCGCCGTTGCTCGATCTCGCTCGCCGCGGGCGGCACGCGTACGTCACGGATAGCGTGACGGCGTTTCTCGCCGGCGAGGCCGAGCGCGTGGGTTTGCACGCTAAGGCGATGCTCGGACTCGAAGTGTTCGCCCGGGCGATGAACTTGCCGCGCGGCGCGGTGCCGGGCGTGTTCCTCTTGGCGCGCACCGCCGGCTGGGTTGCGCATATTCTCGAACAGTACACGAGCGATACCCCGTTGCGTCCGCGAGCCAAGTTCGTCAGCGACCCAAACCGTGTCGGGAGATTTTCGTAGTGTTCGAGGACTTCATGATCGGGCCCGGGACGCCCGGCGGCCGCTACATGCGCGCGTACTGGCAGCCCGTGGCTCGATGTGCCGACGTCGCACCGGGGCAGGCCATTCCGATTCGGATTCTCGGAGAGAAGTTCACGCTCTATCGCGGCGAGGGAGGCAACGTTCATCTGGTCGACTTTGCCTGCGCCCACCGGGGCACCCAGTTGTCGACGGGCTTCGTCGAGGACGATTGCATTCGCTGTCTCTACCACGGGTGGCGTTACGATGCGAGCGGGCAGTGCGTGGAGCAACCGGGTGAAGACCCCGGGTTTGCCGGCAAGGTGCGCATTCGCACCTACCCGGTCGACGAGTACCTCGGTCTCGTTTTCGCCTATCTCGGCGAGGAAGATCCGGCGCCCCCGATGCGCCGCTTTCCGGATCTCGAGGGCCCCGGCGTGCTGGAAACCGATCCGGCGGAAATCTGGCCGTGCAATTTTCTCAATCGGCTCGACAACGACATGGCTCACGTTTCGTGGACGCACCGCGAGTCGCTCAAACGCGTCGGGCAACGCGTCGAGCACAACACGTACGCGCAAACCTACGAGGAAACCGCGTTCGGCATCGCCGACCCGAACGGCATCGGCAATCCGCACGTGATGCCGAATATCAATATCTTACGGGTGCCGCTCCGCGGGAACGACCGCTGGAAGGGGCTCTTTCTCCAGCGGTTGATCTTCCTCGTACCGATCGACGACGACAACAGCATTGCGTTCGACGTGACCTTCGCCCCCGGACTGACCGGCGACGAAGCCGAGGCCTTCCGCCAGTGGCGCCGGCCGCGCCTCAACGACGGCGACATGGACCAAACGCTCGATATCGCGCGCGAGATCCTGGCCGGTAAACGCTCGATACGCGACGTTCCGCCGACCCTCGCGCGCGAGAAGCAGTTCATGATCGAGGACTACGTGACGCAGGTCGGCCAGGGACGCCTGATCGATCGCGCGCCGGAGCATCTCGGCCGCAACGACGCCCTGCTCATCCTGTTTCGCAAAGTCTGGCGGCGCGAAGTGCGTGCGCTGGCGGAGAAGCAGCCGCTGACAGCGTGGACCACCACCGGGCTCTGGGAGTATCAAGACTTGCGGCCCCGGTATGTTGATTCTGCGTTCAATTCAAAGGTGGAGATTTCTTGAAGGAATAGCCGTCAAGCGTGCGACACGCGACGAGTTGGAGGACGTCTTGCATGAAAAGGCTGATCGCGAACCTTTGTATCGCCGCCTTGGCGGTTATCCCGTCGTTTGCCGTTGCTGCGGACCCATACGAAATCAACGTCATTCTGCCGATGACCGGCGCAGGTGCGTTCCTCGGTAAGGCCGACACGAACGCCCTCAACGTCATCGAGCAGACCGTCAACAAGGCCGGCGGCATTCGCGGCCGGCAGATCAAGTTCGTCGTCGCCGACGATGAATCGAATCCGGCGCTCGCGGTGCAGCTGCTCAACGGCGTGCTGGCGAAAAAAGTGCCGCTGGTGCTCGGTTCGACCTTGGCCGCAACGTGCAGCGCCATGGGGCCGCTGATCAAAGACGGTCCGGTCGAGTATTGCTTCTCGCCGAGCATCCGGCCGCCGGCCGGCGGCTACGTGTACTCCGCCGGTGTCGGCACCCTCGATCTGGTCACGGCGATCTCGCGCTACTTCCGCGACCGCGGATACAAGAAGATCGCCGTGATCACCACCACGGACGCAACCGGACAGGACGCGGACAAGTCGATCGATACCGTCTTCGCGTTGCCGGAGAATCACTCGCTCTCGATCGTCGACCGCGAACATTACAACGGAGCCGACGTGAGCATCGCGGGACAGATGGCGCACATTACCGCGTCCGGTGCAGATGTGCTGATCGCCTGGAGCACGGGGACGCCGTTTGCGACCGTCCTGCGCGGCGCGCGCGACGCCGGACTCGATATACCGATCATGTCGACCAACGGCAATATGTCCTACGATCAGCTGCATCAGTACAGCGGCATCATGCCGAAAGAACTGCTCTTTCCGGGCTTGCCGTCGTTTTCACCCGATCAGCTTCCCAAGGGTGCGTTGAAGGACGCGGTAACGCGCTTCCTGACGGCGTTCAAAGCGGCGGGTTTGACACCGCAGAACGGTGAGAACCAGGTTTGGGATCCGACGCTGATCTTGCTCGACGCGATCAAGAAGTACGGCTTCGACGTGACGGCGACGCAACTGCGGGATTACGTCAACGATCTGCACGGCTGGACGGGCATATACGGCACCTTCGACTTCCGCGGCATTCCGCAGCGTGGGGTGGGCGTCGATGCGGTGATCATCCAACGCTGGGATCCGGCAAAAGAAATGTTTGTCGGCGTGAGCCGCCCCGGCGGCGCGATGCTCCGCTAAATCGTGCGCGCCAAAAACTCGGCTGCCGATGCCGCGAGTACCCCGGCCCGGGAGCGATGCGTCACCTCCTATCCGGTGCGGCGCGGATATCATCCCGGACCGCTGTATCCGCCCGAGGTCTCGCGGCTGAGCGGCGTCGTCGACATCCACGCGCACGCGCATCCGGGCCAGCAAGACGCATTCGCCACCGCGACGTTCGCCTCGCGCTCCGGGATGCGCGGCATCCTGTTCAAGACGATCGTGGGCAAACCCGACGCGGTCGGCGCGGTGCGCGATCTGCAAGAACGGCTCAACCGCTGGGCCCAGGCCGAGGGCGTGACGCCGATCGTGTGCTGGTCGGGCCACATTCTCGGCGCGCGCGGTGCCGCCGTCACGAGCGCCGAAACGCGGCGCGCGCTCGATAGCGGCATCACCGCGATCTGGCTCCCGGTGTTCAACCATGCCAACACCCTCAATACCGTCGGCGGCAAACCCATGTGGTGGGACCCGAGCGCCGACCCCGATGAACACACGGCGCCGCTGACCTGGGAGGAGTCGCGCCGGCACGGGCACTTTCTGCTCGATGAACGCGGCAAGCTGCTGGATGAGGTTCGCGAGATCGTGCGCGTGTGCGCCGATCGCGATGCACCGCTGTTCTTCGGCCACGCGACGCATGCCGAACTGTTCGCTTTGGCGGACGAGGTCGGACGCCTCGGATTTACGCGCGCGGTCATCGATCATCCGTATAGCCCGTTCATCGATCTGTCGATCGACGAAATGCGTCAGGTCGCCGCGTGCGGCGTAACGTTGAATTTCACCTACGACGAACTCTCGCCGCTGCTCGGCATCGACCCGGCGCGGATGTGTGCTGCGATCCAGGCCGTCGGAGCCGAGCACTGTACGATCTCGAGCGACGTGGGCGAGCCGCTCTTCCCCAACACCGTCGAGGCCATGCGTCAGATCTGCGCATACATGGAGGCCTTCGGATTGACGCCGGATGAGCTGTGGCTCGTCTCGCGCGAAAATCCGGGCCGCCTGATGGGTCTCGAATCCCGGCGCGCGGTGAGCGCATGACCCGCGCCGGAATCCTTCGCTATGGATCGCTCGTGGTGCCGATGTTTATTGCAGGTTCGCGCCTCGCCGGCGCAGCTGATGCCGCTGCCGGCCACACCTATCGTATCCTCGTGATATCGACGAGCAAACCGTCGTTCGACCGGTTCGTCAACTTGATGAACGCGATCGCAGCGCAGGTTCCGGGAACGGTTTTTACGTTCGAAGCGATGCCGGAGGCCCCCGCGATCGCGCAGCTCGTTGCGGGTCAGGCCGACATGATCGTGCCGTATCCGAAATCGCCGATGGACGACAAGCCGTACGTTCTGTCCGCGGCACCGGTCACGAAGGCATACTACGTCCTCTACACCAACACCGCGCGGCCGCTCGATCTCACGAAGATCGCGCAGTATACGATCGAGGGTGACCGGCGCAACGAAGGGGTGTTGGGGTTGTCGCTGCGTCAGAGCACCGGCCCCGAAGATAGCCTGACCAAGGTGCATGACGGAACGATCGACGGCTACATCAACGCCGAGGGGGCGACGGATCCGGCGCTGCGCACGCTCGGATTCAAGAACATCCACCGCTACCTCTACAAAGAGACGCAAAACTACGTCCTCTTACCGAAGACCGCCGCCGGCCGCAACGTCGACCAGTTGCTCTCCCAAGCGGTCCCGCGCGCGGCGGGCACTCCTGGATATGACGACATGCAAAAGCGCCCGTACGGCGATTGGCAGCCGTAACGGAAGGGCGGGTGGCGCCGCCCGGAAGTTGCGATTGTCACTTCCACGTTTTTGGAAAACCGGACGCGTATCCGGTGCGGCACGAAAACCCGCTCTACGCGTTGCCCACCTCGGGCTTGAGCGAGGCGCTCGCCATGCACGCCCGCATCGGCATCGATCGCGGCCTGCTCGTTCATCCCACGATCTACACGACCGATAACTCGCTGCTCGTCGACAGCCTCGCGGCCATCGGCAGCACCCGGTACCGCGGCGTCGCGCTGGTCGACCAAACGACGAGCGACGCGGAACTCGAACGCCTGCACGGTGCGGGCGTGCGCGGCGCGCGCTTTCACTTCATGCCGAAAATCGGAATGGTGCCGGATCTCACCGGCTTTCGCCGCACGCTCGAGCGGATCGCCGCCCTGGGGTGGTTTGCGAAAGTCTTCGCAAGCGGCAAAGAGCTTGCCGACGTCGCGCCGGAACTCATTCGCGCACCGCTGCCGATTCTGCTCGATCACATGTGCAAGATCGACTTTTCGCTCGGGCTCGATCAACCCGGGCACCAGCTCGTCTTGCGCCTGCTAGAGCACGACCATCTCTGGATCCAGCTTTCGAACGGCGATACGGGGCCGGATGGTCCGACGGCGCCACCGTGGCAGGCCGCGCTGCCGTTTGGGCAGGCCTACTTTGCGGCGGCTCCCGATCGCACCGTGTGGGGCAGCGACTTCCCGCACGTGCTCTATTCGTACTCAGGAAACCCGCGCCGCGCGGTACCCGACGATGCGGATCTGATCGGCTTGTTGTACGGATACTTGCCTGATGAGGCCGCGCGGGAAGCGGTGCTCGTGCAAAACCCCGCGCGGCTCGCCGGCTGGTGAGCAGCATCAGCCCGGCCGAGATCATCGCGCGGATCGAGCGCTTGCCGATTTCGCGCTGGCACAACGAACTGCGGTTCTTGTTCGGCGGGTGCACGTTCTTCACGGCCTACGACATCGTCGTCATCGCCTTCGTGATGCCGACGTTCGTCGAATTGTGGCATCTCACGCCGCAAGATATCGGTGCGCTGCTGGCGGTCGGTTTCGCCGGCCAATTCGTGGGTGCCGGGATCTTCGGCTGGGCCGGCGAGCGCTTCGGGCGATTGGGCACGCTCAAGGCAGCGGTGATCACGCTGTCCGTGTTCGGCGTCGCGTGCGGCTTTGCGCGGAGCTACGACGCATTGCTCGTCTTCCGGTTTCTGCAGGGCGTGGGGCTCGGCGGCGAGGTGCCGATCGCCGCGATCTACATCAACGAGCTGGCCAAGGCCCATCGGCGCGGGCGCTTCGTTCTGCTCTACGTGAACATCGTGGCGTTCGCATTCTTCGCGGCGTCGTACGGCAGTATCTGGATCATTCCGCATCTCGGCTGGCCGTGGATGTTCTATCTCGGCGCGTTTCCGATCGTCCTGTTGGTGTTCATTGCGCGTGACGTGCCCGAGTCGCCGCGCTGGCTCGCGCGCCGCAATCATCTCGACCAAGCCGACGCCGCGATGAGCGCGATCGAACGCCGGGTCTACGGTGCGAACGTTCCGCCCGTGAGCACCGCGGGCTTAGCGGTGTACGTTCCGGACGAACCGGCGAAGTTCGCCGACCTCTTCGGCGGAATCTATCGCGGGCGAACGTTTACGGTGTGGTGCCTCTGGGCCATCGCGCTCTTCACCACGTACGGTCTCATCTCGTGGATGCCGTCGATCTTTCGCACCGTCTATCATCTTTCGGTCGAGAAATCGCTGCGATACGCGGCCGTGGCCAATGCGGCGACCTGCGCGCAAGCCTTCGTCACGCCGTTCTTGATCGACCGTTTGGGGCGCCGCACGATGGCCGTACTAGGTTTCTCGTTATCCGCTGCCGGCTTGCTCGCCGTCTCGGCGATTGCCGGCGCGTCGGCCGAACTCGTGATGGTCATGGCTGCGCTCGGATCGATGGGTGCGGGTATGGTCGACCAATTGCTATGGGTATACACCCCCGAGATCTACCCGACGCGGATGCGCTCGATGGGCGCCGCATACGCGAGCGCTTGGGGCCGGCTCGCATCGCTGTTCACGCCGCTGTTGATCGGTGCGATCTTAGCGGTCACCCACAGCGCGGTCACGATTTTCTATCTGTTTGCCGGCGCCAGCATCGCCGGCGCGTGTATCGTTTTGCTCTTTGCGATCGAACCGGCCGGGAGATTGCTCGAGGAGGTATCGCCATGATGTCATCGTGCCTGCGAGTCGTGGTTTGCGCGCTGTTCGCGCTTGCCGGCCTCGTGCCGCGTGCGGCTGTTGCCGTCGACCCCTACGAGATCAACGTGATCTTGCCGTTGACCGGAACCTATGCGTTCGTCGGTAAGGGATCCGAGGCCGGGCTCGCCGGAGTGGAACACGTCGTGAACGCGAGCGGCGGCGTGAACGGGCGGCCGATCAAGTTCGTGGTCACCGACGATGCGTCGAGTCCGCAGAACAGCGTGCAGATCGCAAACGCCTTGATGGCGAAGGGCGTGCCGGTCTTCTTTGCCTCGTCGGTGCAAGATTGCGGTGCGATCATACCGCTGGTGAAGGACGGCCCGGTGTTGTATTGCCTCACGCCGGGCGTGCATCCGGCCGCGGGCAGCTACGTGTTCTCGGCGAACGTGGCCTCCGACGTGACGATGGCCGTCGGCATCCGTTATTTCCACCGGCGCGGTTTGCAGCGGCTGGCGATCCTCGCCTCGACCGACGCGAGCGGCCAGGATCAGGAACACGGCGTCGACGACACGCTGGCGCGCCCCGAGTATCGCGACATGACGATCGTCGCGCGGGAGCACTTCGCTCCCCCGGACGTAAGCGTCAGCGCGCAGATGGCGCGTATCAAGGCCGCCAATCCGCAAGCGCTCTTGATCCTCACTGTCGGCACGCCGCTGGCAACCGCGCTGCGAGCCTTCGGTGATTCCGGGCTCGACCTGCCCGTGTTTACGTCGAACGGCAATTCGACCTACGCGCAGATGAAGCAGTACGCGGCATTCGTGCCCAACAACCTGCTCTTCCCCGACCAGCCGGAGATCGTTCCCGAAGCGGTTCGCGATCGCGGCGTGCGCGACGCCGCGCAGCTCTTCACGAAGACGCTCACGGCGGAAAACGTGAAGCCCGACGCCGTTCCGGCGAATACGTGGGACGCGGCGATGCTGGTCGTTTCGGCCGTGAAGAAGTTCGGAACCGGCATCACGGCGCAGCAACTGCGCGCCTACCTTGCGGGCTTGCGCGGGTTCGCCGGCGTGATGGGACGCTACGATTTCACCGCGGTGCCGCAACGCGGGCTGACCGAACAGTCCGTGTTCGTGGTGCGCTGGGATGCCCAACGCGATTGGTGGCAAGCGGTGAGCGGCGCCGCCGGAGAAGCGCTGTGAACGCCGGGCAGCCCACGCTCTGGCTCGAATTGCTGGGCGCGGAGGTGCGGTACTACAGCGCCGCCGGCGTCCGCACGCGCAGCCTCCAGGCCGGTACCGGCATGCCGCTCATCATGCTGCACGGGATCGGCGGCCACGCCGAAGCGTTCGCCCGGAACGTCGTGCCGCTCGGGCGAACCTTCGATGCCCGGGCCATCGACTATTACGGGCATGGCTTGACGGATACCGGGACGATGCCGTTCAGCAAAGACGCGTTCGTCACGCACTTGATCGACTACATGGATGCGGCCGGGATCGAGCGCGCGCATCTCATCGGCGAATCGCTCGGCGGTTGGATCGCCGCCTGGACGGCGATCGATCATCCCGATCGGGTGGGGAAGCTGATCTATGCCGTGGGCGCGCACTTGAACGTACCGATCGACGATGAAACGAAGCGTAAGACGCAGGTGGGGCTCAACGAGCTGCGGCGGCTCACGCAACAGTTCGTCGCGCAGCCGTCGCGAGCGAACGTGCACGAGCGGCTGAAATGGCTCTTTCACAAACCGGAGCGCGACATCACCGAGGAGCTGATCGATTTACGCTGGGCGCTCTATCAGCAAGCCGCCGGAAAAGCCGGACCCGAGTCGATGATCGGTCAGAGCGAGTACGACTTGACGCCGGAGAACCTCGCGCGCATTCCCGTACCGACGCTCGTGCTCTGGACCGATCACAACCCCTCGCAACAACTCGCGACGGCCCAAAAAGCCATGACCTATATGCGTGATGCCCAGTGGGCCGTGATCGAGGATTCCGGTCACTGGCCGCAGTGGGAACACCCCGAGCAGTTCAATGCTCTGGTGACGGACTACCTCACGCGCGCTTCCGGATAGCGAGGGCCGCGGCAGTTGCCTCGGCCGCGACTTGGCCGGCATCGATCGCCGTCAGCTTGCCGTGCCGCTTCGCGGACTGCGGTTTCCTCGTCGTACCGAGGCGCGCGCCATCTCGGCTGCCAGTTCGTGGGTCTCCCTGCCCGGCGTAGCGCCGTTTTTCCATGTGTCATCCCGAGCGGAGCGCCGTAGGGCGCGCAGTCGAGGGGCGCGCCACGATCGCGCACGACGGCCAGGGCGACTCCGCGAACGCGTAAGTTTGGTCGCGTCTCCGGCGCGTAGAAGAGGCAGCGACGTGCGAGCATATTGCATACTGCGCACGCGTGTGGAGTTGCCCCGACTAGCGCTGAAGATTGTCTCGCGTTCCGCGACTACGCGCCCTGCGGCGCTCCGCTCGGAATGACGAGAAAGGCGCGCTCCGTTATCGTGAGGTTGTTGCTAGGTCGAGGATGCGTTGCCAGGGCATGTCTTTTGGCATGACGCCCTGCGCGCTGCGGATCGACGAATAGTCGGTCGAGCCGTCGAGTCCGGGCGGCGTGCGGCCGGCTTGGAACATTTTGACGGCCTCCGCCATGCGGCGCCGCATGCGGATGATCGCAACGTCGGACTGACCGAGATGCTCCTGCGTGCGATCGGATATCGCACCCATCGACTCCACGGCCGCGGTATCTTGATTCTGGAAACCGGCAATGCCGGTGTAGCTGCCGGTTTTCATTGCGGCGCGGTCCTGGTTCCAGCGGTTCTTGCGCCCGCCGCGGAAGAACCCATCCTCATCCAGGTCGACGCCGGGCTCGACTTTGAGCCGGCGGCGCAGCGCGAGCGGATCGACCGGGGTGCCGTTTTGGCTGTGGTAGACGTCGAAGAGCATCGTGTTCTCGTCATCCATCGGCACGAAGATCGAGGTGTGCGCCGGAAGATTCGGATCGAGCGGCGGTGGAATCGTCGAACTCGACGGCACGTTGAAGATCGTGACGCGCGCGTACTTGGTCGTTTCGGGATCGACGTTGGGGACACGGATCGCGGCGTAACGGAAACCGTATGGCGTATCCTCGGCTTCGAGCCGCGGCGAGGCGTCGCTCGACACCTCGAAGCGCTTGTCCCAATCGCGCGAACTGCCGCTGTGCAGATACCAGGAGTGAGCGGAGTCGATCGCGCCTTCGATCGCTTGCAAGTAGTTCGAACGGTAACCGGACTTTGCTACGCCGACCTGGTTGCTCGGATAAGCCGTCCACGGGAAGGCCGGAAAGGGCGGCTCGAGTTCGCGCGGCCCGAGGTACGCCCACACCATGCCGCCGGCTTCCCGTGTCGGATAGGCCACTGCCTTGAGGCGATCTTTGAATCCGCGGTCGTCGGGCTCCGTCGGCATGTCCATGCAATTGCCGTCGACGTCGAACTTCCAGCCGTGATAGACGCAGCGAATCCCGCACTCTTCGTTGCGCCCGAGCACGAGCGATGAAAGGCGGTGCGGGCAGCCGGCGTTGAGTACGCCGACGCGGCCCTGCGTATCGCGGAAGGCAACGAGCTCCTGGCCGAGGACCCGGATCGCGGCCGGTGCTCCGTCGGGCTCGATCTCTTCGCTGAGCACCATCGGCAGCCAATAGCGGCGGAACATCTGTCCCATCGGCGCGTTGCCTTCGACCCGGGTGAGCAGCTCGTTCTCGGCCTGTGAAAGCATGGCGGATCTCCTCAATATATAGCCAGGCATACAATATTTCGTGGGCGTAGAAACCCCTTTCCCCGAACGGAGGCACCCATGCAACGTGAAGCCCGGGCGCAAGGTACGGTACGGCCGTTCAGCGCGAAGCCGCGGTCGAGTTTCGGCTACTTGCTGCGCGCGACGTCGCGGCGGCTTGACCGCGCCATCAGCCGCAGCCTCAGCACGTTCGGGTTGAGCGTCAGCCAGTATCACCTCATGCGCGAACTCTGGGAAGAGCAGGGCTCCACGGTGCGCGAGCTGGCATGGCGCGTGAACATCACGGAGCCTTCGACGCTGAAGTCGATCAACTTGATGAGCGCGCAGGGTCTGGTCACCGTCCGCGTTGACGACGCGGACCGGCGCAAGCGGCTCGTATCGCTCACCGCGAAGGGCGCGCGACTGAAGAAGCCGGTGCTGGATGAAATCGAGCGCGTCAGCCTCGATGCATACACCGATGTGAGCCGCGCGGATATGCAGGCGGCGTTACGCGTTTTTCGAGCGATCGAATCGCGATTGGAGCGGGACGCTGCGAGCGCGGGGGCGCATTGATCCGATACCGGAGGTGGACGCAGTGAGCTCACGTCGCTTGTTTCTCGGAGGGTTGGCCGCTAGCAGCGCTCTGCTTGCCCCATCGCGTTCCCGCGCCCAAGCCTTGACCACCATTCGTTGCGGGTCCGTTCCCGTCGACGGCTACGGTCAGCCTTACTATGGCTACGCGGCGGGAATCTTCCGCGATGCGGGTATCGATCTGCAGGTCGTCGACCTCGCGAATTCGGGCGCTATCGCCGCTGCGGTAGTGGGTGGTTCGATCGATGTCGGCCTCGGTAGCCCGAGCCAACTCGCAGGCGCGAAAGAGAAGGGGCTGCCGTTCACGTTTTTTGCCCCCGGCGGGCTCTACGCGGCCGATGCCCCATCCTCGCTGCTCATGGTCCCGAAGAATTCACCGGTTCGTGGCGCCCACGATCTCATCGGCAAGACGGTCGGCGTCGACAACCTCACGAGTTTCACGCAATTCGGTGCGGTCGAGTGGTTCAAGAAGAACGGCGTCGACCCGGCATCGGTGAAGTTCGTCGAGATGCCGTTTTCCGCGATGCCGGCCGCGTTGGATGCCGGCCGGCTCGATGCAGGCCTCATCGCCGAACCGGCGCAGAGTGCAGCGCGCGCAACGTGCCGCGTTTTGGCAGATACAAATTCCACGATCGGTCCATCCTGGTTCATTTGCGTTTGGTTCACCACCGAAACGTGGATGGCGGCCAACCTGGCTCTCGCGCATCGTCTTGCGCGTGCGGTGGTGCAGACGTCGACGTGGGCCAACGCGCATCACACCGAAACCGCCGCGGCTTTGGAAAAGGCCTCGAAGATGCCGCACGAGGTGATCGTGAACATGACGCGCAGCCGCTTCGGTACGAAACTCGACGCGGCCCTGATCGATCCGCTGATCGAGATTGCCGCGAAGAACAACATGATCTCCGCGGCGATCCCGGCGCGAACCCTGATCTACCCGGGGTTCGCGGGCTAAACGGTGCCGACGCGACGCGAAATTATCGCTTCCGCGGCGTTGTTACCGCTAGCGGCCGGCGCGCTGCCCGCTCGCGCCCAGACGACGCCGTTGCGGGTCGGAGTCGTCGCGACGGATACGTACGCGCAGGCAAATTTTGCCGATCAAGTCGGGATCTTCCAGCAGAACGGTCTCGCGGTGCAGGTAACGGTGCTGGCCAATGCCGGCACGGTGGGCGCCGGGGTTGCGAGCGGTGCGCTGGATATCGGCTGCGGGTCGGTCGGTCAGATCGCCGCCGCGCGCGAAAACGGCATTCCTTTCTATCTGATCGCGCCGGGTGCGCTCTTCAATGCGAAGGCGCCGCCTGCGGAGTTGCGCGTTGCAACGTCGTCGACGCTGCAGACGGCACGCGACCTCAACGGTAAGAGCGTGGGGATCGACAATTTGCGCGGCCTGCCCCAGATCTCGGTCGACACATGGGTGCAGAAGAACGGCGGCGACGCCTCGACCCTGAGATATCTCGAAATACCGTTTCCGTCCATGGCCGCGGCTTTGCAGGCCGGACGCGTCGACGCCGCGGTGATCGCGGAACCGGCGCTCACGGCCGCCCGCGCTTCGACGCGGCTGCTCGCGAATACGCTCGAAGCCATCGCTCCGTCGTTCTTCATCAGCGTCTGGTTCGCGTCGAAACCGTGGCTAAGCCAAAACACTGCCATCGCCCACCGCTTTGCGGTCGCAATCGGCCAGAGTGCTCGCTGGGCGAATTCGCATCACGAGCAATCCGCTCCGATGCTCGTAACCCTGACCAAAGTATCGCCGGAGGTGGCGGCGACGATGAACCGCGCCTACTTCGGTACCCGGCTGCAGGCGAGTCTTCTCGATCCGATCCTAACGCTCACCCAGCGGTACGGCATCACCAAAACCACCGTCGACGGGAAGTCCCTCATCTACGACGGCTTCGCAAGCTAGCGGCGGCCGCAAACTTGGGCAGGTTTACGAGAAGGCCTGTTTCCCAATGCGAACTCGGTGGTAAGGGGTGGAGACCATGGAAACCGTGCCGAGCGACACCAACACCATCAACGTGCAACTCGCGCGACCGCTCGCGCAGCGTCTTCTGACGTCGATCGAAATGCTCAGCCAGAGCTCGACCGCGGAGCGGCCGGAGTTCGAGGCCTTGCGCGAGGCGATCAAAACGGCATTCGAACGTGCGATCGCCCCCGAGACCTACGACCGCGAACCCATCGAGCGCGAACTGATTTAAAGCGCGAGAATGCCCTGGGCTGTTTCGCCGAGGATCATGCGCTTCTCCGATTCGCTGAGATCGGGACAGCGCTGTATGAAGCCGACCGGGTCGGTCTCGCCCACGGCGTAGTCTGAACCCAGCGTCAGCCGCTCCGGCCCGAGTATCTTCAGCACCGAGCTGAGCACCCCCGGATCGTACACGCAGGTGTCGTAGTAGAAGTTCTTCAGATACTCGCTCGGAAGACGGGACATGTTCTTCATGTTCCCCGGCATGTTCTTGGCGTTCTTGTCGAGGCGGCCCATGTAGTGCGGGAAGTAGCCGCCGGCGTGCGTCACGACGATCTTCAGATGCGGAAAACGATCGAGCATGCCGTCGAAGATCATCGATGCGAGAAACTTCGCCTCTTCGAACGAGACGCCGAGCGAATTCCAAAATCCATAGCGCTGGAACCAGTCGCATTTCGGGCCTTCCGGATGCATGAACACGGCCACGTCGCGGTCCTGCACGGCCTCCCAGAACGGGGCCCACGCCGGATCGCCCAGGTAACTCCCGCGCACGTTCGAGGAGAGGTTCACCACGCGCAGGCCGAGATCGTCGACGGCGCGCGTGAACTCCTCGAGCGCGAGTTGCATATCTTGCAGCGGCAGCACGAAACTTCCGATGATGCGATTCGGATAACGCGTGGCCCAGTCGGCGGCGACATCGTTGAGACGGCGGGTGAAGGCGTTCTCGACCGCGGGTTCCGCCCATGAGGTCGGCGAGAGAACGGTCGTCGACGAGAGCACCATTTTGGTGATGCCCATGCGGTCCATGTCTTCGATGATGCGCTCGGGATCTTGCATGTTGGCGAAGTTACGCACGATTCCAGGCGAAGCCGGATGCGCGCCGAAGCCGGTCGCCGGCGAGTGTTGGTGGCACTGCTCGAGGACATCCTCGACCATGTAGTGCGCGTGGAAGTCGATCACGGGCGAGGCTTCGGCGTTGTCCATGGAGCGGCGTTTCGACGATAATCAACGCGGTACCGTCCGATGGAGTACGAGAGTGCACGAATCCGAACGAACACGCGAACGCGAGCGCGAACGTCCGCAGCAGATGACATTGCTCGACGGCGTGAAGCATCCGTCGTCATGACGCTTTTGGAGAGTGCCCGGCTCCTCGTGCCGCGCCTCATCGAGCGCGGCCCTCGTGCCGACAGCGATCGCCGCATTCCGATCGAAACGATCGCCGAGATGAAGGCTGCCGGGCTTTTTCGCGCGCTGCAGCCGAAGCGCTGGGGCGGTCTCGAACTCGATTTGCAAACGTTCTATGACACGCTGATCACGCTCGCGGAAGGCGACATGTCGACAGCTTGGGTCTACGGCGTGCTCGGCATCGCACCGTGGGTCGTTGCGTTGCTCGACGATCGCGCCGCGGCCGACGTCTGGTCCGAGGATTCATCGACGCTCGTCGGGCTCTCGTTGGCGCCGGCCGGCGACGTCACGCCCGTCGAGGGCGGCGTCCGGATCAGCGGACGCTGGCGATACGCGAGCGGCTCGGCGCACTGCGACTGGGCGTTCCTTGGCGCGATCGTGCGGCCGGAGGGCGCGCAAGCGGGCCGACCGCGCGCCGGTTGGACCATTCTGCTGGTGCCGAAATCCGACTACCGGATCGACGACACGTGGTACACGTTCGGTCTCAAGGGAACCGGCAGCAACGACATCGTCGTGACCGACGCGTTCGTTCCGCACCATCGTATGCGGCGCATGGAAGAGAACCTCAGCTGCACCGGGCCGGGGCAGGCCGTCAACCCGGCGCCGCTCTACCGCATTCCCTTCGGTCAGGTGTTCGGCGGCGGCGTCGCGTACGGACCGATCGGCGGATTGCGCGGGATGCTCGATGAGTTTCTCGCGTACGCGCAGCAGCGGGTACGGTCGGGTGCCCGAACGATGGTCACCGACCCCGATGCGCAACTCGTCGCCGGCGAGGCGGAAAATGCGATCGACGAGCTCACGGCGATCGCCCACCGCAACGTCGCCAATCTCACGGCCTATGCCGAGCGCGGCGCGGTTCCGCCCGACGACGAGCGCCTGAAGTACAAGTTTCAGATGGCGAACGTTTCCGAGCGCTGCCGCGCGCTCGGCGCGCGGATGCTTCAAGCAGCGGGCGCATCCGGCATCGCAACGCAATACCGCTTCGGGCGCACGTTCGCGGACCTCACCTCGGCGCGCCAGCACATCACGAACCAGCACGAAATGCACGGCCGGCACTGGGGCGCTCATCTCTTCGGTGAAACGATCCCCCCGGACCTCATGCAATAAAGAGCGCGCTTTAGGTAAAGACCTTCGTGCGCAGATCGACGTTCGTATCGAGCAAGCCGGTCTGCCGCATCATCGACGTCAGACGCGGCAGCGAGGCGGGCACGATGTCCGCTTGCACCGCAACGGGCTTCATACGCCGCACCAGGTCGGGATTCAATCCCGAGAACTCCGCCACGAGATCGTAGTACGGCTGTTTGCCCTGATTCGCAGCCGTCCACGCCGCGCCGCGTTTGTACGCGCGCACGAACGCGCGGATATCGTTGGGCCGTGTCTGCGTCAACGCACCCGTTACGGCGAAAAACGCCATCGGGCCGCCGGCGTACGCCGTGCTCATCGGCCATGCGAGCAGTTCGAGGGCCGGATCGTCGAGGGCGACGGTCAGCGCCGGGTCGATGATCAACGCGGCGTCGACGCGTTTGTTCTTGATCGCGTCGGGCATCGTGGGCAGCGCCAATTCGACGATCTGCACTTTCGCGGGATCGCCGCCGGTCGCGCTGATCCACGCCATCACGACCATCCAGATCACGTCGCGCAGCGTGTTCACGGCGACGACTTTGCCTTCGAGATCCTTGCCGGTGTGTAACGCATCGCCTTTGCGTCTGAGGATGGCACCGGAATCCGGCGGCTTATTCGACGCGATCGTCCCTTCGAGGATCAAGCGCAAGTCGATGCCGCGCGCAATCGCTTCAACGACGCTGGTCGAGTTGGTGAACACGATGTCGGTCGAGCCGCTGAGCATGGCCGGAATCGCGGCCGCACCGCCGCGGATGACTTGCCCGGTGACCGCGAGATTTTCGGCGGCGAAATAGCCGAACTTGTCGGCGGCATAAAACGGTGCGTTCGTCGCGATCGGAATGATGCCGACGCGCAGCGGAATCGCATCGGCGCGCGCCGGCTCGATCATCGCGCCGCCGAGGGCCGCTCCCAGGGCCAGGATGCTGGATCTCCGCGAGATGGGATGCATCATCAACGGTAGTCCGCCTAGCGCAGGAATTACTCCTAGTGGACGCAAGTCGGGGGCGTGCTGAAGCTCTCTCGACGCGCGCTCATCCTCGCCGTGGCTGCCGCCGGTGCGGAGCGTGTATTCGAGCGCGGCGCGGGCGCCCAAACGCCGGCGAAAATCCGGGTTGCCGCCGTCCCGATCGACCTCGACGGCGCCCCGCTGTACGCGTTGGCGCAGGGTTTCTTTCGCAAGCGGAACCTCGACGTCGAGCTGGTGGTAATGACGAATGGTCCGGCCACCGCGGCGGCCGTGATCGGCGGATCGCTGGATTTCGGCACGGCCGCCGTTATCACGATCGCCAACGCGCGCGAGCGCGGCATCCCGTTCGTGATGGTCGCACCCGGAGCCGCGTACTCATCCAAACAAGCCACCGGCTCGCTCATCGCACTTCAATCCTCGCCGTTGCACACGGCCAAAGATCTCGCCGGGAAGACCGTCGCGGTAACGAGCCTGAAGGGCGTGAGCGAAATGGCCATGTGGGCGTGGCTCGACCAGAACGGCTTGCCCGCCGACGCGGTAAAGTTTATCGAAATTCCCTACGCGGACATGGGCGGCGCGCTGGCCGCCGGCCGCGTCGATGCCGTCGTCGCGGAAGAGCCGGCGCAGTCGCTGATCCTCGCCAACGGCGGTCGCATCGTCGCTACGGTCAACGATGCGATCGGCGAAGAGTGGGTCGGCGGCGGCTGGTTCTGCATGCAAGACTACGCCGCGACGCACGCCGGCATCGTGCGCCGCTTTGCCGACGCGATGGCCGAAGCCGGCGCGTGGGCCAACAAGAACCATGATGCCTCGGCCAAAATCCTCGAAGCCTACTCGAAACAATCGATGAATCCGAATCAAAAACGCGCGTATTATCCGGAACGCATCGACCCGGCCCTGCTTCAACCCCTCATCGACGTCTCGGCAAAATACGGCCTTTTGAAAGCCTCGTTTCCGGCCAAGGACCTCATCGCGCCCCAACTCCTCGCCTCGCCGGCCAGGCCTTCGCAGTGAATTAACAGAGGCTGCGCCGCTCCGGGCGAAGAGCGCAGGCGCCAAACGGCGAAAACGCTCCGCAATGCACGAGGTGAAGTTCCTGGATCGCGGGGTTCAACTGATCCTGGACGACATCGCCAGGCATCGGGAAGACCCCGCAAAGACCAAGGATGTCCTGTGGAAGGCTGCGTGGGCACGCGGGTATCAGGACGTTCTCGTACCGGTCCACGGTTCGGACACGCGGTACGAAGGAACGCTGTGCCTGGCATACCGGTTGTCGTCCGGCCGGATCGTTGTTGCCGTCGATACCGGGGAGCGCATGCTCACCGCGGTCGACGAGTTCGAACCGCTGCCCGGCGTCGGGTCGAAGGTGCGGCTTACCGCGATCTTCATGGGCGAAAAAGAGAAATGGGTCATCAAGGCTCTGGCGACCATCGGCTGCGGGCTCTCGGTCGACTTTACCGCGGACGTCGCGAACAAACGTCTCGGCGATTCGGGCTGGGCGGATACCCTGCGCAACGCACTCTCGCAGGCGCGCTCGGCTGAAAATGAAGTGACCAAAACGCTCAATCTGCAGCGCATGGCCTTGCCGCCGGTCGAAGAAGAGCCGCCCTTCAAAGATCAAATCATCAAGCTGGATGAAGAAATGCGCGCTCGCATATCGTCGGCGCCGTTGACGCCGGACGAAGAACGCGAAAAGAGCAAACTGCGCACGCAGGATCAGGCGAACGCATTTTTCACGCGCCGCAAGGCGAAGCTCGCCGAACAATACCGCGTCGAGTCGATTCACTTCCGGGAAAAGGGCATTCCGGAATTACGTGCCGCCTACGATAAGCGCCAGGTTCGTCTTCAAGCGGCGCAAGCCGAAGTTGCGCGCGTGACGAAACTCTTGGCCGAGAACCTCGCCAACGTCGAACTCGCCGGCCAAGCCGCGAAGATGATCGAACGGATCGAGGAAGCGTGCCTTCCGATCGTCGTCGGCGACATGAGCCCCGTCCAAACCGATCCGCGCGGCCATTTCAAAGAAATCGTCGAGATGCTCTCCCAACTTTACGAAATAGCCACGACGCAGCGCCGCCGCGTCTAAAAAACAACGGGAACGGAAGGGTAAGGAGCAGCATGTTTCACCTCGAGCAGTTCCTCGACTACGGCCTCGTCTTTCTCAGAATCATGGTGGGTTTGGTCTTCGCCTCGAGCGGTCTTTCTCACGTGAAAGACCCCGACAAACGAAGCAAAGAAATCGGGATGCCGAAAGGCTTCACGATTTTTCTCGGCTGCGGCGAGCTGCTCGGCGGGGTTTCGGTGATCGCCGGCTTCTTGATTCAACTTGCCTGCATCGGCTTGTTGCTCATCATGCTCGGTGCGCTGCAGAAGAAGCTCTTCGTTTGGAAAACCGGCTTCTGGGGCAAGGACGGATTGGGTTGGAACTACGACTTGATTTGCTCGTCCATGCTGATCGTGATCCTGTTCACGGACGGCGGGCGCTTCACGATACTCGGGTGAGCCGGTGATGGATCTCGTGCTCGCGGACCCATTCGATCTCGCGCGCTTTGCGCAGGCGCAAGATCCAGTGTTTGCGAGCGTTGAATCCGAACTGCGCGCCGGCCGTAAGCGCTCCCATTGGATGTGGTTCGTTTTTCCGCAATTGCGTGGTCTCGGCCGGTCTGAAACGGCACAGTACTTCGGCATCACGTCGCTCGACGAAGCGAAGGCGTACCTCGCGCATCCCGTGCTCGGGCGGCGCCTGACCGAGTGCACGAACCTCGTGCTCGCGATCGAGAACGCCTCGCTGGCGCAGATCTTCGGCACCCCGGACGATCTGAAGTTTTGCTCGTCGATGACGCTGTTTTCGCTCGCCGGCGGGGCAGCCGATACGATTTTCCAGCAAGCCCTACAGAAGTATTGCGGCGGTAAACGCGACGAGCAAACGGTCGAAAAGGTTAGATCTGGGCGATGATCTCCGTGGCCGGAAAGCCGCGTTTGAGGATGCCGTATTTGGCTCCGGCGTCGATCACGGGTTGAACGAGCGCCGGTGTCACGTCTTCGCCGAATAACGTTCGCACCGATTTTGCAACCACGGCCGGGTCTTGCTTCGTCAGCGTCGCCACGGCTTGAACGGATGCGCCGGGGTCGGTGTTGTACCAATGTGCGCACGCGATCAAGGCGGACTTGATTTTACGGGCCGCGTCGGGATGTGCGGATATCCAGGAGCCGGACGCCACGTATGCGCCGTTGAGGAAGCGTGTTGCGATGCCGTCGTTCGGAGAGCCGATGGACCGGCACGTCGTCAGGGCGGTCGTCGCGTAGGGTTGCGTGATCTCGGCGGCGTCGATGCGGCCGGCCTCGAGTGCTGCCTGCATGGCGGAGAACGGCATCTCGATCCACTGAATGCTCTTGGAATCGCCGCCGTGTTTGTCGATCCACGCCTCGGATGAGATTTGTGCCGCACCACGGAGCACGTTGACGGCGAGCGTCTTGCCGCTCAGCGCACTCCCGGAGTTGATCGTCGACTCTTTCTTGACCATGAGCTGCGATCCGCCGTGACCGCTTTCGTACATCGGGCCGCCGGAGATGATCTTCATGTCGACGCCGTTCTGATGCGCCACCGCGAGCGACATCATGTTCATGCTGCCGATGATGATGTCGCCGCCGACGATCGCCGCAGCGATCGCTTCGCCCGAACTGAGCGTTTCGACGTCGAGCGCGATTCCGGCGCGCGCAAAATAGCCCTGGGATTGTGCCAGCGGTAGCAGCGCATCACCCTCGATCGGTGTCGCCGCGGCCCGGAACTGTTGCAGGCTTTGCGCATACAGCGTCCGCGGCAGACTTGCAACCGCAACGCCGAGCGAGGCCGCGATCACCTCACGGCGCTTCACCGGGCGTAGACGGCGGTGAGCCGGCCCTGATCGAGGATGTGTCCGTTCATGCAGAACATCAGCATCGCGCCCGTCGTTCCCGATCCAAGGCCGAGCGTATCGACATCCAGCGCGTAGACGTTGAAGTGGTAATGATGGGTGCGCCCGGGCGGCGGCGCCGCACCGCCGTAGCCGATCGAGCCGAAGTCCGTATGGCCGAGAATGGTTCCCGGCGCGGTCTTTTCGGGCGAACCGGCCCCCGCCGGGAGCGTCGTCACCGATCCGGGGATGTCCATCACGAGCCAATGCCAGAACCCGACCGTCGTTGGAGCGTCGGGGTCGTAACACGTGACGACGTAGCTCTTCGTTCCGGCCGGGCCGGGGCTCCACGTGAGATCCGGCGAGATGTTGCCGCCGGTCAATCCGAAGCCGTTGAATACCGCCGAATTCGGCAGCGTGCCGCCGTCGGTGAAAAGAGCACTTGAAACCTTCAGGGCCAAAGCAAGCCTCCTCGAGTGTCGGGTCTGTATTGGAGGATTGCGCATGTTCCGATCGATCGCCCTGTTTGCGTTCCTTATCTTCGCGCTGGGTTTGCTCACGACCGCGCCGCGAGCGCAGACCGCTCCGCATATACCGGGGCCTCCGCGCTTTGCCGTCGATCCGGCATGGCCGAAACCACTCCCGAACGATTGGCTCATCGGGCAAGTCGGCGGCATTTTCGTGGACGATCAGGACCACATTTGGGTGAATCAGCGACCGCGCTCGCTCACCGACGACGAACGCGGTGCGGCGCTCGTTCCACCGCTCTCGATTTGCTGCAAGCCCGCGCCGCCGATCCTCGAGTTCGACGCGGCCGGAAATCTGCTGCGCGCGTGGGGCGGCCCCGGTAAGGGATACGACTGGCCGTTGCAAGAGCATGGGATCGCGGTCGACCGCGAAGGCTTCGTCTACATCGGCGGCAACGGGAAGAACGACGGCGCGATCCTCAAGTTCACGCTCGACGGCAAGTTCGTCGCGCAATTCGGCCACCCGGGACCGCCCGACAGCAGCGATACGACGAAGTTCGGGCAGCCGGCCGATATCTGGATCGACGAGCCCACCCACGAGATGTACGTCGCGGACGGGTACGGCAACCACCGTGTGATCGTGCTGGATAAAGATACCGGCGCGTTCAAGCGCATGTGGGGCGCGTACGGCAATCCACCGCGTGACGACGGCCCGCCGAAGTACGATCCGGCGGCTTCGCCCTCACCGACGTTCGGTAATCCCGTCCACTGCGTGATCATCGCGCACGACGGGCTCGTGTATGTTTGCGACCGTACGAACGACCGCATTCAAGTCTTCCACAAAGACGGAACGTTCGTGAAAGAAGCGCGCTACCTGCCGGCAACGCTCGCTAGCGGGTCGGTCTGGGATCTCGATTTTTGGCCCAAGACGGAGCAAACGTACCTGGTGAACGCCGACGGCGAAAACAACGAGGTGCGTATCCTGCGGCGCAGCACGCTTGCCGTCGTCTCGAAGTTCGGGCGCTCAGGCCGGAACGCCGGCGAATTTCACTGGGTTCACGTGATCGCCGTCGATTCGAAGAACAACATCTACACCGGCGAAGTCGACAACGCCAAACGGCTGCAGAAGTTCCGCTACGTCGGCGGAGGCATGTGAGGATGCCTCCGCGTCAGGATTTAACGGTCGAGGCCGTGTAGATCTCGTCGATCGCTTTCCCGAGTGCGGCGTTGAACTCGGCGTCGCTCATGTTCACGTTGAGCCCGTCGACGAGCGCGCGCGAGAAGCTCGCGATCATGTTGTGATTCTTGGCCAAGCGCGCGCAGGCGTCGTCGCGCGTGTAACCGCCCGATAGCGCAACGACCCGCTGGATTCCCTTGTGGGCGATCAACGGCGCGTACAGATCCGGAACGTCGGGGATCGTCACCTTGACCATGACTTGCTGACCAGCCGGCAGCGCGTCTGCGCCTTTGAGCAATTCCTCCAGCAAGATGGCCTCGGCTTTGGCTTTCTCGGGGCTCTTGATCAGCACTTCAGGTTCGAGAATCGGCACCAAGCCGTGGGCCGAAATCTGCGCGCCGACTTCATACTGCTGTTTCGCGATCGCGGCGATGCCCTTCGGGTTTGCGAGGTTGATCGTCGAGCGCATCTTCGTGCCGTAGATACCGAGCTTCACCGCGCGCTTGAGCAAATCGTCGAGTCCGGCGATCGGCTTCATCATCGTCACGCCGTCGGCTTCCTTTTCCATGCCCTGGTCGACTTTGAGCATGGGCACGACGCCGCGGTCTTCCCAGAGATAGGACGGCACGGGTTTGCCGCCGGCCTGACCGTCCATCGTGCGCTCGAACAGGATCGCCGCGATGACCTTGTCGCCGGTGAACGCCGGAGAGCTGATGATGCGCACGCGCATCTCGTGCATGAGCTTGAACATCTCGGCGTCGCCGTTATAGGCGGTGTCCGGGATGCCGTAGGCGCGGAGGGCGCCGGGCGTCGAGCCGCCGCTCTGGTCGAGGGCGGCGAGAAACCCCGGTTTCTCGGCGAGCTGCTTGCTCATGGCGGCGTTTGACACGGTCGTTACCCTTCTACGGATAGGCTCTAGTTGGCGCTTCCAATTCGGATGGACGCTGATTTCTCTTTCCATTCGCTTTCGCGCACCGGAGCGAAAATCGGCAGACCGACGAGCAAGAGTTCGAGTTCGCTCGTCGCGGCCAGCAGCGCGCCCTCGTCGCGTTCGACCGAAAACGCGGCCTGCGGACGAAGTTCATGCTCGCCGGCGTTTCCGGTACCGGAGATGATGACGCCGATCTGCGTGCTGCGCCGCGGCATGATGCGCGCGCTTGCGCCGGCGGCGACGCGCAGCATCGCGATTTCGAGTTGCCGTTCGGAAAACGTGCCGAGCCGCTTGATCGACACATCGGGCTGATCCGGATCGGCCACCCACGCGAAATGCGCCGGCTTTATGAGGATCGGTTCATCGTAGCGCGGCTTGGGATATTCCATCGGCCGGCCGTTGATATGCTCCCACACCGCTTCATAGCTGTCTCGCGAGCGGCGCATACCGGGCGGCACGTCGCCGGTGCGATGGAAGACGCCCTTTTCGAACGTACCGAAGGCCTTCATCTCTTCCATGCCTTCGAACATGCGGCGCAGGCTGATGTATCCGCAGCCGCTGGCGCCGCCGAATTGAAACGTCATGCCGTAGCGGGCGCTGTCGTACTCTTGCGGACCGTACGGTGTGCCTTCCGGGAAGTAGGCGATCTCGCCGGGCTGTATCCACTGGTCGGGACCATAGTTCATCGGGCCGCCGCCGAGCACGATGCGAATCTGGTCGAAGTTGTGCGCGTGGCGCGGGCTGTAGAACGGGCCGACCTGGCGACTGAAGTTCAGCCGGTAGTTCTCGACGGTGTCGTCCTCGCCGGTCAGCAGGATCTG
>Ga0182014_10001483_pt1 | contig 31194 bp, 17 predicted proteins | sample 612S2DmetaG_FD_120489 | JGI IMG/M metagenome (GOLD analysis project Ga0182014, IMG submission 120489) | Permafrost microbial communities from Stordalen Mire, Sweden - 612S2D metaG | ecosystem: Environmental > Terrestrial > Soil > Wetlands > Permafrost | place: Sweden: Stordalen | collected... | reverse complement strand
TCAAAGATCCAGAGCCTCAAATCCGCCGCCCGAGGCTTTCGCAACTTCCGCAATTACCGGATTCGTATCCTGTTCTTTTGCGGGAAGCTCAATCTCTACCCACTATGATCCGTGAAGAATCCGGCGGTCAGCAACGCCTGCGGGCTGGAAAAGGCCATCACGTTCGACATCTGGGACCGGGCTGAATACTCCACCGATGCGAACGGCGTCACGGTGGTGAGTACGTATGACAACCTTGGCCGGGTTCTCGCCCGCGGCTACCCGGACAATGGCGCCGAGTGGTTCGGCTACTCGGCCTGCGGCCTAGTGGCCTACACCAACCAGATCGGTCTCAGCAACTTCTTCGCCTACGACGCCGCCGCCCGCAAGACCTTCGAGACCAACGCCAACGGGGAGTTGATCCGCTACACGAACAGCGCCGCCGGCGACCTGCTCTCGCTCACCGCCGGCAAGCTCCAAACCACCCGCTGGAATTACGACCAGTATGGTCGCGTCACCAACAAGCTCGACCAGGCCGGCACCCAAATCCTGCGCTACACATACGACGCGGAAAACCGGCTGACCAACCGCTGGAGCGCGACCAAGGGGAGCACCGGCTACGGTTACGACTTCGTCGGCAACCTCACCAACATCAACTACCCGGCCAGCCACGACGTGACGCTCCAGTACGATTGGCTCAACCGGCTCACCAACATGGTTGACGCGGCGGGCACCACGAAATACACTTACACAGCGGCCAATCAGCTCCTGGCGGAGGACGGCCCGTTCACGAGCGACACTGTGACGAACACCTACCAGAACCGTTTGCGCGTGGCCCTGAGCCTCCAGCAGCCCACGGGGGCCTGGACCAACGGCTTCGCCTATGACGCGGCCCGGCGGCTGACCAATGTCACGTCCCAGGCCGGCTCATTTGGCAACGCCTATGCCGCCGGCGTGGGCGGCAATTCGGGGTTCGCGTCCCGCCTCATCCAGCGGCAAATGCTGGCCAACGGCTCGATCATCACCAACAACTTTGATTCGGTAGCCCGCATTTTGGGCACCTACCTGCGCACCAGCGCCGGCGTGCTGACCAACAAGCACGAATACCTCTACAACTTTGCCGGGCAACGCACCAACGAGACCCGGATGGACGGCAGCACGGTCGCCTGCCGTTACGACAACATCGGCCAGTTGAAAGTGGCCGACAGCTCGGTCAATGCCGAAGATCGCGGGTACGCGTACGACACGGCCTGGAACCTCAATTACCGGACGAACAACGGCTCGGCCACCACCTTCAGCGTGGACAGCCGCAACCAGTTGACCTCGGTGGCAAGCACCCCTGATATCTATGACGGCAACGGCAATCTGGCGCGCGTGGGTAGTACCGGGAGTGGGATGTACGTCACCTACACCTACGACGACGAGAACCGCCTGACCGAAGTTGCGACGAATTATAGCAACATCCAAGCCCCGGTCGGCGGCGCCCCTGCCTTGCAGACTTCGCAAGCCTGGAAGAGCGATTTCGTGTACGATGGGCTGGGCCGTCTGCGCAAGCGGTTGGAGTACGTCAACGGCACGCTGCAAACCACCACTTGCTACATTTACGACGGCTGGCGCGTCATCCAGGAGCGGGACGTGAACAATACGCCAACGGTTAGCTATACGCGCGGCAACGACCTGAGCGGAAGCGTGGAAGGGGCCGGGGGCATCGGCGGCTTGCTGGCCCGCTCCAGCGGCTACTCCTCGGGCAACTGGAGCACCCACAATGTGTACCACGCCGACGGGAATGGGAACATCACCTTCATGCTCAACAGCAGCCAGACGATGGTCGCGAGCTACCGCTACGACCCATTTGGCAACACGATTTCCTCCAGCGGTAGCCTGGCCACCGCCAACACCTACCGCTTCTCCAGCAAGGAAATCCACGTCAGCAGCGGGATGTACTACTACGGCTACCGGTTCTATGACCCCAACATGCAAAGGTGGATAAATAGGGATCCGAATGAAGAACTGGGCGGCCCGAACCTCTACGAGTTTGTGCTGAATTCACCGCATAACTTCGTTGATACTGATGGCCGTGGAATATGGACTGATCCAGATGGCGGACGCTGGCCATTTCCACCACGTCCGCCAAAGCCGCAGCCAAAGCCGCCGACACCGCCGGTTCAGCCTACAAATGGTGTCCTGTGGGGCAACGAAAACGGCATGATAATGGCGAGACCTGCGCCACCGTTTCCGCCCTGTTCGAGCTTCAACGCGGACGGCGTGCATAGCGCCAGTCCTTATTATTTTCCAGTTTTTGTGTCTACGAACCCACCGGCTGGAACTAATCCAGCTCCGATTTCGCTGCCGCTTCCGATTCATATACCGGAACCGACCAACCCACCGGCTGGAACTAATCCACCTCAGGGTTGGGTGCCGCTTCCGGTACCAATCAATTGATGCCACTTCCGATTCCAATGCCTAGGCCAACACAACCAGCCAATGACTCAACCAACACAGTCCTATGAGCCCCAGCTCCAGAACTCTCATGGCCCGCTTAGGAGTGGTCCCAGCGGGGCACGCCATAGCGGCAATGCTGCCCAGTTAAACCGAACGACAGTATGGCGCTTGGTCACATGCTGATGCAACATCGTTGTCAGCGGTTTTTGCTGAGGTTTCTGTTCATCGCCCAAGCAGCGATTCTGCTTCAATACTTGGCGTACGCTGGCACCCTGAGCAGCGAGACTGCCAACACCACTAGCTTGGACCCGCCGAGTGGAGCTCTTGTATCGCCGAACCGGCTTGCGGTTGCTGTTGTGGGATTCGGATATAGGGCAGGCCACCTGATCCTAGAGCCTTGTTGGTCGAGTGAGCAACAGTTGGCTATCGGATACCTCAAAGAGAGCAAGGCACTCCGCATTCTCCCGAATTCAAGCGTTGAATATGCATTGCGACAGACGAACGCGACTAACAACGCTCAGGATGCCGAGGGCAGAGTTCAAAAGTTAAGCCAATTGCTTGGTGCGCAACGGGTGGTGCTGTCGCAATTTCAACACCAGGGAGAGAAGTGGTTGCTCACGGGTCGTCTGATGGATGTGACCACCGGGGTTGCCTCGAAGGAGTTCAAGGCATCTTCAACCAACGTCTTTGACATTGCGAAGCAACTGGCCGTGTATGTAGTCCAAGAACTAAAAGTTCATCAGACAGAGGCTGAGCGGCGAAGGTTCGGCGAGCGGTCGACAAATTCACCGATTGCTTTGGAGTGGTATTGTAGGGCTTGGGCATTGGCCTCTGATGGCGGGCCGGCAGCAGAACAGGAGAACTGCTACCGTCAAGCAATCAAGGCGGATCCGCACTTCGCTGCTGCATATGGCCAGCTTGCTGCCCTGTTGGCTTATCAGGGGAAGCGCCAAGAAGCAGAGAAGATGGCGCGTGACGCCCTTGAGATGGACCCCGCCGCTCTTTACGCGCACAGAATACTAGCAGCTCTCTTCTGGAGTCAGCGGAAGAATGACCAGGCCGAGGCGGAATTCGGAGCTGTGACTACGCTTGATCCGGATGATGCAAGCGCATTCGCGCACTTGGGCTACCTCAACCTGGAAAAGGGACAGCAGTCAAAGGCAATTGCCGACTTCGAAATGGCGGCGCGGTTGGAGCCGTATGGTCCAGAGGCAGCGTCTGTTCATGCCCAGCTAGGGTATATCTATGCCCAGCAAAGATATCGCGACAAAGCTATGGCACAGCTCGAAGAATCAGAACGAAGGGTATCCTCAGGGGATATTCTGGCGGAGCTATTTCTAGGGCATGGATATACAGCATTGAATGAGACAGCACTAGCTGTGAAACATTGCGAAAGATTTATCCGCCTTGCCACCGAACGGGCAACATTCCCTGAAGAGATCAAGGCATTTGAGAAGTTCGTGGCGGAAGCAAAACCCACCTTAAAGCCAACGTGGATCACTAATGCTCCGCCCAAGAACTACACTAGACAAGAGCTAAACCAGGTGCTGGAGCGGAAGCTCAACCACAAGGAATTGAGGTTAACAGTGAATCCATTGGCGAGCTCGGACGCAATGGCTCGTTGGGCCAAGAAAATAACCGAGGCTGCCACAAACGACATCCAAAAGGCTGGTATGCTTTTCGACGTGCTCAAGCAGCGCGTTCCAACGGATGGCCTTAATTTACACTCACACAGCCTGACGGCCCAAGAGGTATATGCGAAATGGAACGAGCCTGGATTCTTGATGGAATGCCAGCAAGGGACTTTTCTGTTTGTCGCACTGGGACGTGCAGTTGGACTTAGAGCGTACGCTGTTAACGTTCATGAGACTTTTGACGGCGGCAAATCGCCTCATGCATGTGCCGCTGTTTACGTCGGTAATGATGCACTCCTGGTCGACCTCACATATCCGTGGTTTGGAGCGCCGCACCAGAGCTTTACGGTCCTGGATGATTTGCAGGCTGTGGCCGTTCATCTATGCATGGGTGGGGACTTGGAACGTAGTCGAATTGCGACTAAGCTCGCCCCCGAATTGGCGCTGGTGGAAGCTAGTCTTTGTGGTAATCTTATTAATGCTGGGCGTTGGTCTGAGGCCCAGGAATTGTTGCCACTCGTTGTGCGGGTGGACATGATTGGCGCAATGACAACTGGACTTCAAGCAGCATTCGCGATGCACGAAGGGCAGGTAGCTTTAGCAGAGACTCTGCTTCACAAGGCCATCGGATTAGACCCCCGGAGTTCCAGCTTACGCTTTCAACTTGGAAACGCTTACCTCGCGGAGGGCAGACTGAAAGAGGCGCGCGAATCATTTGAGAGTGCATTGCGTTGCCTGCACACAAAGGAGCAGGCTGAGGTGCTGAAAGAGGCCATTGGCCGAATAGGCAATCTAACTCCCGCAGAAGACAAACCTCAAACAGGCGTCAGTCAATGATAATTGTTGCGGACTTTGTTCTCATCGTAGAAGCGACCGAACTGGCGTCATAGAGGTTTCGGAGGTTTGGTTTGACTGCCTTAGCGCCGAGTGGAGGCGGAAGCGCTGTGATGAGGCTGGTCGGTTTTGGATTTTGCAAAGAGTCCGAGCGTGTTTCCCAGCGGGGCGGCTGATCCCTCATTAGAATGGCCCGTGCTGCCCGCACGATCGCCTCCCGCGAGTTTGGAATGCTCCCGCCTATCGCGGGTGGTCCAGCGCCCGATTTCCATGTTACAAATGTCGTGTAGAGGCAGGAGGCGGCGGGCGAGCGCCATCAAGTTTCACTCCTCTTTGTTTGAGGCCGGCGGCGCGTTGGTTCCCCGCCCCTTTTGCTCCTGCTCGTTGAGGTGCCGGACGAGGCGCTTCTTCAGCACGGTGTACATGTCGTTGGTGACGGCGTTGAGATGCGCGCGGGCTTCGGCGAAGCGGTCGGCCATGAGCTTCAGGCGGGCGAAGTGGAGATAGACGCCCTCGCGCTCGACTTCGTCGTGGGCGATGGCGAGAGTATTGGTCCAGGCCTTCAGGGCGTCTTCGAGGCGCAGCGGTTTGATGCCGTAGTAGGTTTGGGCGACATCGGAAGCGAGGGGGAAGTTCTGGGGATCAAGCTTCAGGGCTTTGCTGTACAACCCGAGGGCTTTGTCATAAACCTGCTGCTCGCTGATGCTGTAGAACTCCATGGCGTCCTTGCGGAACAGGTAAACGGTGGTGCCGAAGTTGTGATAATAGATCGGCTCCTGCGGGTTCAGTTCGATCGCTTTGGCGTAGTAATCGAACGCCTTCTTTACCGGCCCGAGGTGGCCGTAGAGATTGGCGAGGTTGTTGTACACCGCCGGGTCTTTGGTATTCAGCGCCAGCGCCTTCTCCCACTGCTCCTGCGCGCCCTCTTCGTCGTGGAGGTCGCCCAGGAAACTGCCATAGGCTACGCGTGCGCGCGCGTGGTCAGGATGGCGCTTGATAAAGTCGTCGTAGGCTTTGCGGATCGGGTCGAAGCGTTCGCGAATGCGGCGTTGCAGATCGGCGGTCGGGACGGCTGCGCCTCGGGCTGCCGCCTCCTGGTTCTCTTTGATCCAATCGTCCACCTCGGCCTGGGCCACGTCGTCATCCTCCATCAACTTCTTGTATTCCTTCTCGACCGGATCATTCGCGTCGCGCACGGCAGCGGGAGGCAGGTTCGTGGGCGCGACGACGGTGTTGGTGGCCGCCACGAGTTGGCTGGCAGACACCAGGGCGCCGAGCATGCCGATCAAGAGTTTGGTCACAGCGTTAAGCTAGCATGGGGAGCGGGTAGCGTGAAACGTGAAACGTGTTGCGTGTTGCGTGTTGCGTGTTGCGTGATGCACTTGCCGAGGTCACGTTTCACGTTTCACCCCTCACACTTCCTTGACGACTCCCCAATACACGTCCAACCGCTTGGCGAGATACAATTTCACGGCTTTCAGGAGGGTGGCGGCTTCGAGTTTCTGCCCGGCGGCGACGATCTGCTTCAAGGTCATATGAGGGCGCACCGAAAAGCAATTCTGGGCGATAATCGGTCCTTCATCTAGGTTCATCGTCACAAAATGGGAGGAGACACCGATGATCTTCACGCCCTGCTCGTAGGCTTGGCGGTAGGCCTGGGGCCCAGGGAAGCTGGGCAGGAGGGAGGGGTGGATATTGATGATCTTGTTCTTGAAGCGCCAGACGAAGTTAGGGGAGAGAATCTTCATGAAACGCGCCAGGACGATGAAATCAATCTCGTGCTCGTCGAGCGCCCGCAAGGCATGCCGCTCCGCTCGCAGCCGCTCCTCCCATGGAATATGAACGAAAGGCAAGCCGCTCGCCCGCGCCAGCGGCTCCAGATCGCGGCGGTTGGACAACACCAGGGCCGGATCCGCTTTCTTCAGGCCGCCCGACCTGATGGCGCCGAGGATCTTTTCAAAGCAGTGCGGTTCCCGAGTCACCATAAGGGCCATCCGCTGGCGGCGGCGCGGTTCCGTGAAGCGGAGCTTGATCTCCATATCCAGGTCTGACGCCTGCTTCTCCAGGCCGCGGCGGACAGCGTCGCGATCGAGGTCGGCGTCCTTCCAGGAGCTCTGGACGGTCATGCTGAACTGGCCGCGGGTGACCTGTTCTTCGAGCGCCTCGATGTTCGCCCTCTGGAGAAAGAGGAGGTTAGTGATGCGGGCGACCACGCCGGTCTTGTCGCGCCCGATAACGGTGATGGTGGCGAAATGTCGCATAGGAGGCAGTCTAAATACTTTGACCCCATCCGCAACTTTTCCTAGTTTGCTGTGTATCAGAAGCATGATAATGGGGCAGTATGCCCTTTGACAGATGGCATTTTTATCGCTGAAACAGTTTCTCGCCCAGATGGGCCTGGCCACTTCCGAACAGTTCGACGAGTGGAACAAGGCCTGGAAGGTGGCAGTGACCAGCGGCTCGCAGGAGACGTTGCTCGCCTTTATTTGCCGGGAACGCGGCCTGGCTGAGGACCTCTTCCTCCAGCAGTTAGCCCAGGCGCTTGCGTGGCCCTATCTCGATTTGCCCAAATTGACGGTGCCTACGGAGGCGCGGAACCGGATATCGACCAAGGTCGCCTTCCAATACTCGGTGCTGCCGACACAGGTCATTGACGGCACCCTGGAGGTGGTAGTGAGCAACCCGTTCGACACGGCGATGCTGAATTCGGTGCGGTTCGACGCGCGGGGCCCAGTGCGGTTTGCGCTCGCCACCAAGGTTGAGATCGAGAAGGCGCTCAAGAAGTATTACGGCGTCGGCGCCGAAACGCTTGACGAGATGGCGGAAGATGAGCCGCTCGAATTGCTCGTGGGCGAGGACAAGGAAATCACCGAGAGCGACCAGGAGGCGAGCGTCATTAAGTTCGTCAACCAGGTCATCTGGGAGGCGTTCAAAGACCGCGCGACGGACATCCATTTCGAGCCGGCGGAAGACGAACTGCGCATCCGCTACCGCATTGATGGCATCCTGCACCAGACGCCGATGCCGCCCCAGCTCAAGCGGTACCAGGCCGCGCTCATCTCCCGCATCAAGGTCATGTCGGGGATGAACATCTCCGAGAAGCGCCTGCCGCAGGACGGCCGCATTAACGTCCGGATCAAGGGCGAGGAAATCGACATCCGTGTCTCCACGGTGCCGACGGTCTATGGTGAGAGCGTCTCGTTGCGGCTGCTGACGCGCGGCAAGATCTTCCTGAGCTTGGATAAACTCGGCTTTTCGCCGTTGGAAGAAAAGGCCATCCGCGAGATCATCGTCAAGCCGCACGGCATCTTCCTCGTCACCGGCCCAACCGGGTCGGGCAAATCGACTTCGCTCTATGCGTTTCTGAGCACGATCAACTCGGTGCACAAGCGCATCATTACGATCGAGGAACCCGTCGAATACGAACTTAAAGGCATCAACCAGATTGCCGTGCGCCCGGAGATCGGCCTGACCTTCGCGATGGGTTTGCGGCATATCCTGCGGCAGGACCCCAACGTGATCATGGTCGGCGAAATCCGCGACCTGGAGACGGCAGAGATTGCCATCCGCGCCGCGCTGACGGGGCACTTGGTGTTCAGCACGCTGCACACGAACGACGCGCCAAGCGCCTTCACGCGTCTCATCGACATGGGCATCGAGCCCTTCCTGGTCGCTTCCTCAGTCGAGTCCGTCATGGCCCAGCGCCTCGTGCGCACGATTTGTCCGCATTGCAAGGAGGAGCAAAAGGTTGAGCGCGATTACCTGCTCCGGATCGGCTTTCCGGCGGATGAAATCGAGACAGCCAAGTTCTGGCACGGGGTCGGGTGCGAGCAGTGCCGGCAACTGGGCTACCAGGGGCGCATGGGCATCTATGAGTTGCTGGTGCTGAATGAGTCGCTGCGGCCGCTGATTTTGAACCGGTCGGCGGCTTCGACCATTGCCCAAAAAGCCATTGCGTTCGGCATGCGGACATTGCGCATTGACGGGTGGAACAAGGTGCGGAATGCGCAGACCACGATTGAAGAAGTGCTGCGCGTCACGCAAATCGAGGAGCACCTCGACGCGCTGGTCGAGGCGAAGAAATGAGGGCGAAGCGAGTGATGACTGAACCGAGCAATGGCGTGATGGACCACAGGAAAGCGGAGTGCTGGAGCAATGGAGTGATGGAGTATTGCGGCGCCCCACCACTCCAGCACTCCACCACTCCATCTCGGCAGATCTCCCCCACGCTGCGCCTGGCCGGGCGGCTGCTGATCGGCGCCGGACTGCTGGCGGTCGCCCTAACCGGTTGCGGGCCGTCGTCGGACAAGGCCGGCAAGCCATCCGGCACCAATGGGGCAACGCCGCAAGCGCTGGCGAAGTCAACCCCAGCCCCGGCAGCAAGGGTCGGCGTTATTACAAACCTCGCTCCGGCCAACTCACTGGCGGCTGCCAGGACGAATGCCGCAGCGCGAGCCGCCGCGAAGGCGCAAGCGGCCCAGGCCGCAGGGCGACCCGCCGCCAAGACCAATGCCGCGCCAACCGTAGCGCGGACTGGCGCGAGCAAGAACGCGGCCTCGGCCGCAGGAGCCAAATCAGGCTTTGCGGAGAAGTTTCGCAGTCTGCAAGCCAACCCCGCGTTTTATCCCGCGGCGGGCGTTATCTTTGTCTGCCTGTGCCTGGCGGTAGTGCTGGTAGCCAGGTTGTTGAAGGCGAAGTCCGCCAAGGCAGAAAAGGGGGCGCCCCCGGGGACGATGGCGAGAGCGGCGGCCAAGCCGGCCAGGAAGAAGGCGAGAGCAGTCACAATCCATTCCTGCAACGTGCTCCAGGTCGGCGCTCAGGCGCGGCAGCTATGGCAATTCGACGCCCGCGGCCGGGGGTTCGTTTTGAACCGCGAGCAAACCAGCTTTGCGGGCGAGCCCTTGCCGGCCCGGCTCGTCACCAAGGATTGGCGCTCGCTGTGGCAGCGCAAGCTTAATGTCGCCTGGCTGCCACCGGAGCATGTTTTCCTGCGCGTGGCACAGTTGCCGCTGAGCGACCTGGACGAGACCCTCTCGATGGTGGAGTTCCAGTTGGAGAAGCTCTCACCGATGCCCGTCGCGCAGATTGTCTGGAGCATCCATGTCCTGCCGCATGCCGAGGGCAACTTGCAGACCGTGATTGTGCTGATCGTTTCGCGCAATACGGTGGAGGAGTTTCTCGGCCAGCTTGAGGCGCAGGGCTATCTGGCGGACCGGCTCGAATTGCCGCTGCTCGACCAGTTGCAGGCCACGACCGTCAGCCAGAACGGCGCCTGGATTTATCCGGAGGCCCCGGGCGGGAGAAACGCGGCGCTGGTCGCGTGGTGGTATGGCGGTGTGCTGCAGGACCTTGCTTTGATTACGCTGCCGCCGGCCAAACGCCCGGAGAGCCTGAAGGAGCAGTTGCTGCAGATGGCCTGGGCGGGTGAACTTGAGGGCTGGCTGACCGCTCCGCCCGTCTGGCACCTGGTGGCCGATGCGGCGACGACCGCCGAGTGGGAGCCGGCCTTGCGCTCGGGATTGGAACAGCCCGTCGAGGTCATCGCGCCAGTGCCGGTGGGTGGTCTGGCGGCCTTGACCGCCACCCGCGCGGCCAAGGCAGGGCCACTGGCGAACTTGATGCCGGCGGAGTTTTCGACGCGCTACCAGCAGCAGTTCGTGGACCGCCTATGGATGCGAGGGTTGGGCGCCATCGTGGCCCTTTATGTGGTGGGCGTGCTGGTCTATTTCGCTCGGCTCGAATGGGAGCTCTATGGCACGGGCGCCGTGGAGCAGCAAGTGGCGCAACAGGGGCCGAGCTATACCAACGCCCTTCAGCTCAAAGCGAAGTATGAAGTCTTAACCATCCGCGAGGACTTGAAGTTCGCCGCGCTGGATTGCTGGAAAGCCGTCGCCGAGTTGCTGCCGGATGGCGTTACGCTCGAAGGTTTCAATTTCAACAATGGGGAAAAGCTCATACTCAGCGGAACCGCGCCGGCCGACCAGACGAAGCGGCTGCTGGATTTTGACGCCGATATCCGGAAGGTGGCCCCCAATGGCCAGCCTATGTTCGATCCCAACGGGGGCGACCATGTTACCTGGGACGTGCGGGGGGGTGTGGTAAGCTGGCATTGCGTGCTCGAGCTCAAACGGACGGAGGCGCTATGACAGGCTACCTGGATCGCCTCAACTTGCGTCCCTTCGAGAAGCGCCTCGTGGTTGGCGTCGGCGCGATGTTCTTTCTGGTGCTGAATGCGTGGATTGTATTCCCGCATTTCTCCGATTTGAGCGAGGCTAAGGAACGGCGCGCCGCGGCGCTGAAGAAGCTCGATACCTGGCAGGCCGAAATCGACCAGGCCCGGAAATACCAGGCCGGGATCAACAAGTTTGTCAAGGAGGGAAAGGAGGTGCCGCCCGAAGACCAGCAGAACCAGTTCGCTCGCACGATCCAGAATCAGCAGGTCCAGAGCGGCGTCGGGATCCAGAACTTCGGGCGAACAACCACCAAGACCAACCAGTTTTTCTTGGAACTAACCCAGTTGATCAGTGTTGAATCTGGAGAAGCACAGCTTGTGGATTTTCTGTACAGTCTTGGCTCCGGCAATTCGCTGATTCGCGTGCGCGATCTGGCGTTGAAACCCAACGCGCCGCGGCAGGCGCTGAGCGGGAGCGTTAAACTGGTAGCCAGCTATCAAAAGAACGCGCCGAAGAAGGCGGGTCCGGCCACCAAGCCGCCAGCCGCCGGTGCTAAAATGGTAAACTCAACTGTCAAATGACCGTGAAAAAGACACTGCTCACTTTACTCCTGACGAGCTTCGGTTTGTGGGCCCAAACTCCTTCGTTTGCACCACTGCCCACGAACGCCACGCCTGCCGGCTTGGGCACGAATAGCGACCAAGCGCTCGCGCAGGCTCTGGCGCGCGCCATCGCCGAAGGCACGAACGCGACGGCTCCGGCAACCTCCGCCATCCCGGCAAAAGTTTCCGAGGGCGCCGCCCAGTCCTCGCCTCCGCCTGTTGCCACGCCGGACGCCGCCACTGGGGCTGTCATGCGCACGAACCGCATAGAAGCCCTCCAACGGGAGCTGCGCCAGGCCTCTGACGGCGGCACGAATGCGGTGGTTCCTGGGGCGATCCTTGTCAACCCCTTCAAGGCTCCCCTCGGTACGAATTCGTCCACGCCTACGCTTGTTCCACCGAATACGACGCGTCCGCAGCGACCGGCGACCCGGCCTGGCAGCCTCGCTATACCCGGGTTTTCAGGCGCGTCCAATGCGCTGGTGTCCGGGCTGTCGGCTGCGTCCGGCCCGTCCACCAACGCCGTTACTCGTCCGCCGGGAGCCGCCATCTCCTCGCTGGAGGAGCCGCTGCCGCAAGACATGATCGACTTTCGGTCCGCCGACCTGAACCAAGTGCTGGACATCTATAGCATAATGGTCAACCGGACGATCTTGCGGCCCGCGACTTTACCGGCCCCGACCATCACCCTGACGACGCACGGGCAGCTTACGGTGCGCGAGGGGATCCAGGCCCTGGAGGCGGTGCTGGCGCTCAATGGCATCACGATGGTCAATATGGGGGACAAGTTCGTCAAGGCGGTGCCCGAAGCGCAGGGCAACACGGCGGGCGCGCGCTTCGACACCAACAGCGCGGTGAACTTGCCCGAGCTGGGGCAATACATTACGCACGTGGTGCAGTTGAAGTATGCCAAGCCGAGCGAGCTGATGGCGGTGTTGCAGCCCTTCATCAAGATACCCAACGCGGTGCTGCCGATTGACACGAGCATGATGCTGGTGCTGCGGGATTACACGGAGAACATCAAGCGGATGTTGGAGCTAATCGAGCGGATCGACGTGGCGGTGCCATCGGAGTTTGTCTCGGAGGTGATCCCGATCAAATATGCGAAGGCTTCGGATATTGCCGGGGCACTAAACAGTTTAAGCTCCGGCGGCGGGGGCGCGACGATGGGCGGGAGCGGGACCACTGGCTCGCGGAGCAGCCGGGCGTCCGGGATGAATCGGAGCGGCGTGGGCGGGGCCAGCGGCATGGGCGGTTATCCGGGGCAAGCTGCGCCCGGGATGGGCATGCAGTCCACGGCAACCGGTACGACTCCCACCGGCGCGGCCGGCAATTCGTTCTCGTCACGGCTGCAGAATATCATCAGCCGGGCCTCTGCTACCGGTGAGATTCAGGTGCTGGGCCAGACCAAGATCATCTCGGACGAGCGGACCAACTCGCTGCTGATCTACGCCGGGAAAGAGGACATGAAGACGATCAAGGAGATCGTGGCCAAGTTGGACATCGTCCTGGCGCAGGTGCTGATTGAGGCGGCCATCATCTCGGTGACGCTGACCGACAGCCGCGACCTGGGCGTCAGTTATCTTGAGCAGCAGCCCCACGGCGGCAACTATTTCAAGGGCCTCGGCGCCGTTAACAACGGCAACACTCTTTCACAAAGTCCGCTCGTCAGTGCGGCGACCAACGCTGCCAGCAGCCTGCCCAGCGGGTTCAGTTACCTGGCCAGTTTTGGCCAGGACCTGGACGTATCGTTGACGGCGGCGGCGGCGAACAGCCGGGCCAAGATCCTGCAGCGCCCGCGAATCCAGACGTCGCATAATGAGCCGGCCAGCCTGTTCGTGGGTGAATCGCGGCCCTATCCCACCTCCAGCTACTACGGTGGCGGGGGGTATGGCGGGTATTCTTCGATCCAACAACTGCAGATTGGCGTGACGATCGAGGTGACGCCCCTGATCAATCCGGACGGTCTGGTGGTGATGGATATCCACACTAAGATTGACAGCTTCGAGGGCAACGTGACGATCCAGAACGTGGGCGACGTGCCTATTACCAGTTCGAAGGAGGCCCAGGCCAAGATCTCGGTGCGGGACCACGACACGATTATTCTGGGCGGCTTGATCGAGACGGATAAGAACAACAACGCTTCCGGGGTTCCGTTGCTGATGGACATTCCTATCTTGGGCAATCTGTTCCGCAGCTCGCACAAGGACGAGTCGCGCAGCGAACTCATCGTGCTGATTCGCCCGACGGTGCTGCCGACGCCGGAGATTGCGGCGCTGGCGGCGGTGGCGGAAAAGAACAAGATGCCGGGAGTGCGGGGGATGGAAAAGGAAATCCGGGATGAGGAGCAGAAACGCCTCAAGGCGGCGGACAAGGCGGATAAACCGTGAGAGCCGGGTGGAGCACAGCGCGACAGCGCTGCAGCCCAAGCGGTTACATGAGTTCCGTAAGCACACACGTTAAATGAGTCCAAGGGACTATTCGTCTATGCACGACCGGCTCCAGGCAACAGCGGAGCGCGAGCTCCTTCGGCAACGGCGGAAACGGGTCAGAGCAATTTGGCTCCTCACGCCGCTTGTGCTTGGCGGGCTGATGGTTTGGGCGCCGCTGCACGCGGATGGTCAGGTATTCGATATCAATCCCATCAGCAATATCAGCGTCCTGGTCGGCACGCCGATCTCAATTCAAGTCTCAGTCACGAACACTACCACCGCTACCAGTGTGCTAGTCTGGACGCTCAGCAGTAATCCCACCACTGATGCGAGCATTGCTCCAACATCTACCGCTCCGCAGGGCGCCACCACTTTCAGTTGGACGCCTGCCCAAGCCCAGGTCGTTACCTTCACCGTCGGCGTGACTGAGTTCGACACGACTAACGTCTCTTTCACGACCTTCATTGTGACCGTCACAAACAGCACAACGGCCGGCACGCCGCCTTATCTCGCCTTGCCGTTCAGCACCGCGACGAACATTACTTTAGGCACGACGCTCACGTTCACGGCCTTGGCAACGAATACGGATGGTTCGGCTAATGCGCTCACATTCAGTCTCGATCCGGTTGCTGCGGCTGCGGGCGCGACCATCACCACCATTAATTCAACAAGCGGCCTTTTCCAGTGGACGCCTACGGTCGGAGGCCACTATGACAACGTGCAGGTGATCGTCACTGAGGCGGTTACCTCGCTGAGCGCGACCCAGGCATTTAGCGTCGATGTCCTTTTGACCAACAACTGTGCACAGTTGGATCAATTCCTGGCGGCGGTGCAGCACGGTGGCTATTTCGCGCTCTCGAACTGCACGACGATTGTCTTGACGAACACGTTGACGATCTCGAACAACGTCACCCTCGACGCCGGCACAAATAGTGTGACGATTTCCGGCAACAATCTCGTGCGGCTGTTCACCATCTTGCCGGGCGTCACGAATTTCACCCTGAGCGGGCTGACCATATCCGGCGGGCAGGACCCCAACGGCGGCGGCATCTACATCAGCCCGGGGGCGACGGTGGTGCTGACGAATTGCACATTCACCGGCAACCTCGCCACTGGGGTGAATGGGACGGTTGGCGCCGTCGGCTCAAGCGGCGGGGGAAACGGGGGAAACGGCGGCGATGGCACTAGCGGCGGATCGGGTCTCGGTGGGGCGATCTACAACCTGGGCAGTCTGACCGCGCTGGGTTGTCAGTTCCTGACCAATAGCGCCTCTGGAGGCAGCGGCGGCGCTGGCGGCGGCGGCGGGAATGGCAGCGGGACGTTATCCAGTGGCGGCAATGGCGGCCGTGGCGGCGACGGCGCGGCCGGTGATGGCGGAGCGATTTACAGCGCAGGGAACCTTTCGTTGAGCAATTGCTCATTCCTCGGGAACAGCGTTGCCGGTGGCGCCGGCGGCACTGGCGGCACCAACGGCACAGGCAGATTCGCGAGTCATGCGGGCACGGGCGGCGCCGGGATGGAGGGATCGGGCGCGGCGGTTTACAGCGCGAATTATGCGGTTATCCTGAACTGCACCTTCTCCGGCAATGTTGGCCAAGGCGGGGACAGCGCCCCAGGTGGCACCGATTCGAATGGCAACGGGATTTCGGGTGCCCCGGGTGCGAACAGCTTGGGGGGCGGCTTGTACAGCGTGAACACGGGGTTCCTAACAAATTGCACTTTCTGCAACAATCAGGTCACGGGCGGCATTGGAGGTGGCGGTGGCAGCGGAACCAGCACATTAGCGAGCGGGGGCAACGGCGGCAACGGCGGCAACGGCCTCGGAGGCGGCTTGTATAATGGCGGCAGCGTCTTCGTGGTAAACTGCACTTTCTACGGTGGTGGCGGGGTGGGCGGCACGAACGGCCTGGCGGGCACCGGGAGGTTTGCTGGGAACAACGGCTCGATCGGGATGGGAGCGGGCGGCGATATCGCCCAGGGCTCCGGTTCCCTGGTATTGGCGAATTCGATCCTCGCGACCAATGCTGCCGGGGGCAATGCCTACGATACGAGCGCGAGCCGGATCACCGATGGCGGCTACAACATCAGCTCCGACGACACGCCCAGTCTGAGCGGTACCAGCCTGAACAACACCGATCCCCAACTCAGCACGACTCTGGCCAACAATGGCGGCCCCACGTTGACCCTGGCGTTCCTGACCAATACCAGCCCGGCCATTGACCAGATTCCCCCGAGCGCCGGCCCCGCGACCGACCAGCGCGGGATACCCCGTCCGCAACCCCAGGGTGGGTTATCTGACATTGGCGCCTACGAACTGGTGGCCCTGCCGGGCATCCTGACTCAGCCCCAGAGCCAGACGATTGCCCAAGGCAGCAATGCCACGTTCACGGTTGTCGCTCTCGGCGACTCACTGACTTACCAGTGGCAGTTCAATGGGACTAACATCTCCGGCGCCACTTTGTCTGCTTATACCGTAAGCGGCGGTCAGGCGACTAACACTGGAAATTACGATGTGATCCTTGCCGACAACTACGGCTCCGTGACCAGTCTCACGGCCCTGCTGGTGGTCTATCCCTTCACGATCAGCGGCCAGGTGTTCGACGTGAGCGGCACCAACGGTTTGAGCGGCGTTACGGTTTCAGCCGGCACCAACTCGGTCCTTACCGACGGGAACGGCAGTTTCATCCTTTCCGGCTTTTCGAGCAACGCATATACCGTCATACCCTCGCTGGCCTGTTACCTTTTCGGCCCCTCAAATGTCACCGTCAGCGTTGGGCCGACCAACGCCCTCGGTGTGAACTTCTTCGCCACCAACGACTATCATTCCGTCAGCGGGGCCATTGCCAATGGGCCTGCCGGCGTAATGGTGACGGTCACGGGGACCAACGGCACTCGCACGGTAACCAGCAGCGCCGGGGTCTATAGTGTCTCCAACCTCTGTGCCGGCTACTACTACGTCGTGCCTTCGCAAGCGGGGTATCAGTTTCAGCCGCCCACCAACTCGATCCTCGTGCCCCCCAACGCCGCCGCGGTCAACTTCGCCGCCGTGCAGGTGTTTGGCATCAGCGGGTCGGTGACACAAGGCACCAACGGCCCGGGATTGGGTGCGATCTCCGTGGCGATCAGCGGCCCCACCGCGACCAATGTTGCCACCAGCGCCAGCGGGGTCTATCTGGCAGGCAACCTGCCCCCCGGCACCTACGTGGTAACGCCAGCCGCGCCGGGTTGCTATCATCTTAACCTGCCGGCCCGCACGGTGACGCTGGGGCCGAACAACGCCAACGGGACAGATTTCGTTGCGCTGCATGACGCTTATACCATCAGCGGACACCTCACCAACGGCGTGGCGGGGGTGAGCGGTATAACCGTGAGCGCGGGCGGAACCAATTCGGCGGTGACCGACGCCACCGGCTTGTATGTGATCTCCAACCTCTGCGCCGGTTCCTACACCGTCGCGCCTTCCGCGAGTTGCTACTTGATCAACCCGACCTCCTTGCCCGCGACGGTGGGCCCGGGCAATGCGAGCGGCCTGGACTTTTCCGCGTCCCCGGAAGCTTACACCATTAGCGGGCGCATCACGGAGAGCGGCATCGGGGTGGCGGGGGTGCCGGTCCAGGCCGGGAATCAGACCACCAACACCGACGCCAGCGGCAACTATGTTCTGTCCGGCCTATGTCCCGGCAGCTATAGCGTTATCCCCAGCCAAGGCTGCCGGCTCTTCAATCCGGCTTCCGTCCCGGTGGCTCTCGGCCCGAACGCCAGCGGGGTGAACTTCATCACTTACAGCAATGATCTCTCCCGGATTCGTGGTCAGGTCACGGACGGCGTTCATGGTCTGAGCAATGTCCAGGTCACCGCAACGGGAGCCGGAACGAATATAACCGACGCCAGCGGCAACTATGTGCTTTCCGACCTTTGCCCCGGCACCTATGTGATTATCCCATTGCTTAGCAATTATTGCTTCAATGCGCAGTCGGTGATGGTTGGGTCCGCGCAAACTACCAACGGCGTAGATTTTGTGGCGACTCCCGGCACGTATCGGATCAGCGGAACGCTCAGGAGCATGACTCCGGGACCCACCGTCAGCGTCAGCATTGTGGGCGCGAACACGACGAATGTAGTGACGACTACCAGCGGGACGTATGCCTTTTCCAACCTCTGCCCTGGCACCTATTGGGTGACCCCCTCAAATGCCTGCTATCAATTCTATCCCCCGTCGAGTTCCACAACCGTGGGGCCTAACGACGACGGTCTGGACTTCGACCTCGCTGGGGGCAGCGCGTTTTCGATCCGGGGCCAGGTCACTCTGGGTGGCGCCGGCCTGAGCAACGTGACGGTTAGCGCCGCGGGCCAAACCTATGTGACCGGTGCGGACGGGAATTACGCCTTCTCCTACGTGTGTGCGGGCGTTTACCCCGTTACCGCTTCTTCGCCGAACTTCCAGTTCGAGCCGGCAACGAATACTGTGACGCTGTCTGCCGCCGATGCCAACGGCGTGAACTTCGCCGCTATCGCGCTCTTTAGCCTCAGCGGCCAGGTCTTGCAGGGCGCCAACGGGCTGCCCGGCGTGAAGGTGACCGCGGGCACGAACACCACTTTTACTGACGCCAGCGGTAATTACACCAATCGTAGTTTGCCGGAGGGCATAACCGTGCTAGTGACTCCGTCATTGAGCGGCTACGCGTTTGCCCCTGCTGCCCGATCTTTGACGCTGAACTCAGACACCAGCGGCCTGAACTTCCTGGCCTTCCCGTCGCTGGCCATTACCTTCGCCACCAATGGATCGGCCCGGCTTGCCTATGCGGCGGCCTTCACGTGTGGCGTCCAGGCTTCGACCGACTTGCAAAGCTGGCAGACGGTGTTCGCCACCAACAGTATCTCGGCCGACACGCCGATTTTGCAACTCACCGATACCAATGCGGCGGCTTTTCCAATGCGCTTCTACCGGCTGGGGGCAACGTTTGGCGGCCCGCCTGTCCTCACCGACTGGACTGCCGCCAATCATGCGGTAACGCTGGATGGTGTCGCGGGTCCGATCCTCGACTGCCAAATCGAAGTCTCGACTGATCTCAAGAGCTGGACGCGCATTTCCACGAACAGCCTCCTGACCAACAGCGTGCCGCTACAATTCAGATACACCGGGACAAACAACGCGCCGGTGCAATTCTACCGATTGTTCCAAACTCCTGGCTTCTAAGAGGGATGGCGCACCTGCCGCGTGGCAAGGCCGCGAACCCCAAGAAGCTGCGTCGGCGGCATCTCTTGGCGCCTGCCACCCCTGATTGGCACGCTCTGTACTGATGGCGTGTCAACTGATTTTCAGATGAACGCATGTTCTTGTTCCTCGTCTCTCCAAGGTGTGGCCTCATGGGGGACCGCCCCCTCGCCGCTGAAGCCATGCGGTCTGCTCACCATCGACGGACGCGATAAAAGCGCTGAGGCGCGGTGGCGGTGCGGTCTGCCATACTCTGAAGGCCACCGCTTCCGGCTACCAGGGGGAGAGGCGTCCAGTTGGCGCCGTCTGGCGAGTCGCAATATTGCAGTTGATACACTCGACCACTTTGCGTGGGCAAGGTGAACCTGTAGACGCCCCCACTCCATGCCGAGTTGAACAACGGCACCCTCGTCTGGACCGGACTATCGCCCTCGACTGCAAGCATGAAAGAGTCCCCAAGTGCAACGGCCCCCACGTTCGTTACACCTGGCGGTATGGATCCCTGGACGGACTGGGACCAGGCATTAATTCCCCAAGCTACAAGAGTGCCGTCAGCGAGCAGCGCCGCAGCCTGGCTGCCACCACAGGAAATCGCAACCACGTTCGTCAGACCCCATGGAAGGCTCGCACCCCCTTCCATCCCTGTCGGGAACGCTCCCCAGGGCATCAGCGTGCCGTCGGCAAGCAGAGCGAGACCCTGATTATCGCCGGCGGCAATCGCTGTTACATTTGTAGGAGGCCGGGGTATCGTCAGAGGAAGCCAGTCCTGTCCATCCCAATAAGAGCCCCAGGCTATGATCGTTCCGTCAGCCTCCAAGGCCAGGCTCTGCAGGCCCCCCGCTGCTACCGCAACCACACTACTCAGGCCCGCCGGAACATCAGTTTGCCCGTGCGAGTTGTCGCCCCACGCTGCTACGGCCCCGTCAGGAAGCAGCGCCAGATTGTGAGTGCCCCCGCCTGAAATCGCCACTACGTTGCTGAGACCAACCGGCTGCCCGTCGAGTTGGCCAAAGGAATCGTCTCCCCAGGTAACTACTGAGCCGTCGGCTTTGAGCGCCAAACTATGGCCGCCCCCGCAGGAGATCGCGATCACGCCACTTAATCCAACCGGCATCTCCTTCACCGTGTCCGGGTAGAAGCTCAAGACGAATCCCCATTCAACTACCGTGCCGTCGGCCTTTAGGGCCAGGCTGTGGTACTCCCCCGCGGCGATTGCTAGGACATTCGTCAGGCCTGCTGGCGTGCTGGTCTGCCCGAAGGAATCGTCCCCCCACGCGACCACGTTACCTCCTGCTCGGCTCTGGCCAGGAGCCCAAAGCAAGCAGCCGCAGGCGAGCAGGGCAAATGGAGCATTGTCTTCAAAAAGAGAGCGCAGCTTCTCAAGGGGATGAAGACCCCTCGCTGTGCGTGTCCGCGCAGTTCCTTGCCGGCTCATGTTGTATTCTGGTCTTTGGTGCATGTCAGTTTCTTTCCACCCTCCGAAATAGCGGCTTTCGGTTCCCGTTGGCCATGCGGGCTTAGTTGTGAGAGGGATCGTACTCATTGAATACCGTGGAAACAAGAAGGATCGGCATTGCTACCGGTGTCTGGGGAGAATGGACCGTTCGGATGAATACATGAGACGGCGCACTTGCCGCGTTGTAAGGCCGCGAACCCCAAGAAGCTGCCTCCGGCGCCAGACCCAAAACAAGTGGCACCAACCATGCTGTCGGTTGCCGTTTCACTCCGCACTCGCACCAGCACCTGCGGCAGTTTCGCGTTGGGGGTATAGGTGGCGTAGCTCATGCTATTGGTTGCCTCATTGCCAATCGAGGACCATTCTGCTTCTTGGAGCTATAAGGAATTGATATGTATTTCCCACTCGTGCCAACCGGGGAAAGAAAAAAGCTCCGTACCCATGCCCGGACTGCTCCCCCTCCTTTATGACAAGAATATCCTGATGAAGAAAGTAGAGGTCGAATATGAAGTCATCGCTGTGAACGCGGCCCCTGACCTCCAAGAGGTATGGGCGGCCCTGGACAAGCACCTGCACGCAATCCTGTGTGATGGGGACTGTGCCAAATGCTAAGAGACAAACAGCCCCAGCAATAACGAGGCTTCTGATTATCCAGCGCGCAACGCGCTTCGTCCGTTCCGAACCGCAGCGAGCAATCTTGCTCTTGTGGTGCAAGAATTCAGAGTTCGGGTGAAAGCCGTATATCAGCAGCGCAACGGTCACAAGTCCAAGGAAGAGCGTCACCGCCGTCAATCTTCCTGCCCACTCGGGCTTGACCAGAGCGAAACTGAGGGCCAGAATAACCACATTCGCCAGGATAACCCACCGCCCCATCGGTCTCCTGGATTCCGACTTTGGCTTTTGCCTGGATTCCATAGTCTTCACTATCGGTCACGCAACTTCGCGCCCGGCAGTTCGTCCTTTACTTGCCAGTGCTACTCCCCTGGCCGCTAGTGGCCTGTTCGTTCAGGGCTTTGGAGATCGCGTCTGTAGTTGCCTCAGCGGCGCCGTGTATTGCAGCATCGAGGAGATTGCCGTAGGCGGCAAGGTCTGTTCGATAAACGAACCCAATGAAGTCAAACTTCACGACTCCTGAGAATTCGGTTAGGGCGTGTGCTGCATTATACCTTCGGTGAATCAAGACTGTCATACGGACCTAACCGCACCGATGGGTTTCGGTCTTTTAACCAGGTGATTAATTCACGCATCTCTGTCGGTGGCAGATGAACTTCGAGCTGCCGCCCATTACGTAGGTGAAGTGTGAGAAATTTGAAATCAATCAAGTCAGGCGAAAACTTCTCTGATAAAGTACTGGGCTGCGCCCAGTAAACAAGTTGCGGTTTCTCAGAAACATTCCAAGCCAAGGAAATTCCTTTGCGCACAAGACTAAGAGCCAAATAAAAGAGGATCGAGGCCAAGACGGCCGCGACTACCCAGGGGCGACAACCGGGAGTCACTGATGCCCAAACCATGACGGCAAAAGATCCGAGCCACAGAGTTGGGAAGATGATTAGTCCTCGCCGCGCGCGACGACCAAGTAAACGATAGACTTCGGATGATTGCATATTATTTGCCGGTAGATGAATTGTGGCCGTCTGACGGATTGGTCCAACCGCTCTGCCCGCTTGCCGTTCCAGACGGCTGTATGAATGTGCCTGCGCCACTCGCGGCGGCTGCGGCCGAAAGCCCTCCACTGAATGGAGTCGGAGCGGTTGCCCAGTAATCCACTCCCGGCGGTCCCAAGCTCGGTTTATACACATTGGCAATTTCGTAATTCAAAATCGGGATCGGGTTCCATGTGTTAGGAGCGGGGCTTGCTTCGCCCATCATGCTTTCTGCCATAAAGCGTCCACCTCCGCTTACTCCTACGGCACTCCCGCCTGCAAAGGTTCCCAGATTAAAGGCAACTGCGTCCCAGTTCCCAGCGCGTGCATTTTGAGCGGTGTTTTCCAGAGTTCGATAGGTGCCATAGCCTCCTGAGGCAACCAGTCCTGCCGTTACTGTTGCTGTCGCAGCAGTTTCAGTGAATCCAACGGCAACAAGGCCGGACACGGCGACTGGTGCGCCAAGAACGACCACGCCAGCCACGCCTGCACCGACCACCATGCCACCAACGAAAATGGCTCCCTGGCGGCTTGCTTGCAGCTCCTGCGAGGCAGTCAAACTCTGAAAGATCCCGATGTCCGGTGCAAAAGCGGGGTCCAATCCGTGCGGGTCGCTTAAGCTGATGGGATTCCCGTTGGCATAACAGTAGAAATTGAGCCCGCCCGCAAAACCACTTGGGTCAGCGTTGATGAAACGGCAGGTGTAGGGGTTATAGTACCGTGCCCGCATGTACAGCAGGCCGCTCTGATCGGTCATCACACCATAGCGACCATTGTACAGGAAGGGCGTGTCATTCGTCCCTCCGCGCAACATTAACATTCCATAGGTCGAGTATTGAACCCGGTCGGTCACGTTGCCGTTCTTGTCGGTCAGGGCGATGGTGCTGCCACGTAGATCATAATGATACGTCAGCGTGTTCGTGGTGGTGGCCGTCTCGGTGATTTCGTAGAGCAGCCCGGGGCCATAGATGTAGTAAGTCGTGACACCGGTCCGCACCCGCATCAGCACCTGGGAGAGCTTCGCGTTAGGGTCCATGACGAAGCGAGTGACATTGGCGCCATTGGTGACCCCGGTGCGGTTTCCGGTTGGGTCATATGCGTAACTCAACCCACCAGCGGCCAGGAGCCGGTTCCGAGCATCGTAGCCGTAGGCGACAAACGTGCTGCTTGTAAGCGGACCGTTGGTCATGTTCCCGTCGGAGTCATAACCGACCGTTTGACCGTTGAACCTGTAGATCTGATTATCATCGTTGTAGGTCATCGTCCGCGCCGGCGGGGCGGTGTTGGTCTGTGGCAACGGCGCGCCAAACTCCCATTGCACCCTGGCGGCGTTGTCATAGTTGAGCTGGTAGAATGCAATCGGGAACCCGGTGGTCGTCATTTCGACGATATTTGTCGTCTCCCCGGCGGCATCGTAACAGATTTGGCGGACCGTCCCGTTGGGCCGGGCGATGCTCGTGAGGTGGTTGGCCAAATCGTACGCGATCGTTGTTTGCCGATTGGCCCAATCGGTGACGTTGGTTAACCGGTTCAGACTATCATAAAAATAACTGACCGTGCGGTTTCCAGGGTAAATCAGGTTGGTGACGTTCCCGTTGTTGTCCCGGCGGTACTGGATCAGGTTGCCATCAGGATCCCTATAGCTGGACACCCGGTTGTAGGCGTCGAAGGTCCAGGAGTTCGTCCGCCCGTTCTCAAAAGCGTTTGTCAGGTTATTGTTGGCATCATACTGGTAAGTAGTTGTGCCCACCAGGTCGGCTCGACTAGTCTGTCGGCCCCGGGCATCATACCCGAACGTGGCCGACTGGGTGCTGGGCTTGGTTACGGACTGCAGCAGCCCCCGGTTGTTATACGCCAGTTTGGTCGAGTGGAGCAACGGCGTGATTGTGTTGGTGAGCCGGTTGGCCTTGTCGAACTGGAACTGCCAGGTCTTGCCATTCCGGTTGGTTAAGAAGATTTGATTGCCTGCCGTGTCGTAAGAGCGAAGGACGGTATGAGTTGCCGGGTCGGTCAGTTGGGTCATCTCGCCGTCAGCGTTCCACTGCTGCCGTGTGACTTCCAGGGCGGCGTTCGTGGTGGCAGTCTTGCGCCCGTCGCCATCGTACCCGAAACGCCTCGTGCGCAGCCGTGGATCGGTCAGGCTGCTCAAGCGGCCGGCCAGGTCGTTGGTGAACAGCGTGGGGTTTAGGAGCGGGTCAAGGGTCCGCACCAGCCAGTCACGCGAGTCATAGAAGTTGGTGGTGGCCGGCACGCCCTGGGGCGTGGTTGGAAAGGCCATGCCGGTCAGGTGGCGCGTGGGGCTCCAAAAGCTGGTGGTGGCGTTAGTGCGCGCGTCGGTAACGGATTGCCGGTTGCCGACCGCATCGAAAGCAACTTTGACGGTGATATTGGTCGGCGCAACCGTGTTCGTAAGCTGACGGCGCGAATTGTACAGAAAACTGGTGACAAAGCCCCGTCCGTCGGTGTGGCTACTCACGTCGCCCAGGGAGGTATTCACAAAGCCCTCGCTGCCCAGGCTGTTGGGATAGGTGATGCTGTTCACCTGCCCGTAGGAATCATAGCCGTAAGTGGTCGTGCCGGCGGAATCGGCGCGGGTGTGCAGCGTGCCATCCGTGTTGTAGGCGTAGCTCACCCAGTCTCCGGCTCCGTTGGTCGAGCCGGTCAAGGAGAACTGCGCGTTGTAGCCGAGTGAGTTGCTGTTGCCGCGCGGGTCTATGGTATGGACCAGGTTGTATTGACCATCATACCCGAACTGGTTCGTGTAGCCCAGCGGGTCGATCTCTTGGAGCAGGTTGTGGTTGCCGTCGTAAAAGAACTGCGTCCATTCCAACATCGCCGTGAGCGTCCAATAGACATGATTCTGACCATCGTACCAGGAAGCGAACTCGTCGCCGAGTTCGTCCGAAGACGCGATTAGCCGTGACTGCTCATCATACAAATATTCCCGCTGGCCGCCCGCCGGGTCAACCGTAGTGGTTAGCCAACCCGACCAGAAGATGCGCCACGTCTTGTTGGTATCGCCCTGGGTGTATTGGGTAGTCACGTGTCCCTGCGTGTCATACACATTGCTGACCACCAGCCGGCTCAGCGCATCCAGGGTGGCGGTAATCTGATGATTGGTGTCGTAGAGGTAGCTGCTGGTCTTGTTCTCCGGGTCGGTCACCGACACCAGGTCCCCTTGCAGGCTGTTGGTAGCCGAATAGCCATAGGACATCGTGCGCGTGCCATCGGAGATGGAGGTGAGCCGTTGGGGTGTGCCGGTGTAGTTGAAAGTGAGCGAACGGTTCTTCCAATCCGTGACTTGTTGCACCCAATTGCTGGCTTGGTAGGTCAGGGAGAGGCTGACACTGCTGTACGGATCCACGATGGTGGCGAGCCGTCCCAGCGAGTCGAAGTTGAAGGTGTTGCCGTGCCGCTGCTGGAGCGAGTACACGCCACTGGGCTTGGTGAGCGTCCAGGTGCAGTTGGCGGGCGGAGTATAAACCCCGTTGGGCTGCTGGACAAATTGCAGGGTGTCTTTGCCCAAGGTAACGGAGACGCCCCCCTTGGTGAGTTGATCGACGCCCCACTTGGCGATCAGGGCCGTGACCGTCCAGTTCTTGGGGTTAGCCGCGGCTCCGTTATAAAAAGCGATGGCAGCGGCGGTGGCTACAATCATGGGAGCCGCCTGCGCCGGGGTGGTGCCCCCCAGACCCGCCTGCGGCGCGGGAACCGTCGCCGCGTTGACGCAGTAATTGTGCACCCAGCCGCCCGCCATGCCCCCGGTGCGGCTGTAGCGGCGGGTGCCGTTGTAGTAGCGGGTCAGGGTGATCCCGCGGGGCTCGGCTTGGCCCAGCGCCAGATCGGTGCTCTCCACCTGGAACGTACCGTCGGCCAGGTCCACCGGATCGGCCCCGGTGGGCGCTGGGGTCAGCACGGGAGTGGTCGAGTAGTAGGCGGGCTGGGTCTGAGCGGACAGATCCACATAAGGAGTGTTCACCACCGCCGTCGGGTCGGAAGCGTAGCCGCCATGATAGCCGCCGGCGATAATCATCCGCGAATCCACCACCTGGCCGTTGACGACCTGCCGCGCTTCGTAGCCGTAGCCCGCCCAGCTTCCGGCGCCAGCCACGTGGTTGGAACCGTTGGCCGGCAGCAAAACAGTGTAGTAAGGGATGATAAACTGCGTATAAATCTGGTTCAGGACGTTCGAACTGTAGTTGGTAAGGCTACCTTGGATGCTGGCCCAGTTGCCAAGGGCGGCCACGTAGATGGCCTGGCCGTTGGTACTGGCGATTTGCAGCATCTTCACCGTCGAAGCCCCCACTAGGTTGGTATTCTGCAACTGCTCGATGATCCCGTGCTCCAACCCGCTGCCAAAAAAAGAGGCCAGATCAAAGTAATTGTCGGCCAGTTGATTGTGGGCCGCGTCGGCGCCGCCGCTGGAATATTCGCCGCTCATCTGCATGTACACGTCCACGTAATAACCCTTCCCCGACTCTTGGGCCATGCGGCCCAGCCGGTGGTAATACATGGGCAGCATGCTCAACTGCCCGGTGAGCATCTGCTCCACCCCCTCGGTCTGGAGCATCCATCCCAACCCCATCACGTTGAGGCTCTCGCTCAACACCTGGCGCGAGCCATTGGTCCAGCCCTGATCGAGGTAGGCATCCAGCTTGTTCTGCCGCTGCTGCAACCAGCCCCAATCCGGCTCAAACGCATAGAGCAGGGCGTAGGTCGCGTTGGTGCGCTGGTACGAATTAGTCACCACCTGGTTGGCGCCGTTCGTGGGATTGGGAATAAAGATGTTGTTGGTGAAGTCCCAGTCCCCCACCGGATGGGTGACGGCGAGCACGACGTTGGTGTCGGCGCTGGTCGTCGAATGCTGCGCCACCGGCGTGTCGTCCTGCCACAACTGCGCCAGACCGCCGCTATCATACGTAAGCGCCAGCCGCTGTCCTTGCAGTTCGGGCAGGAACCATTGGTGGTTGGTGCCGGCAAAGGTAATCGCCAAAGTGGACATCAGGTTGGTCGGTTCGTTGGCCCAGGTCAAAATCGGCATTGTGTTGGACCAAGTCTCGGTACTGAAGACGCTGTTAGTGCGGTAGTCGTCAGAGGTGGCGGGGCTGATTTGCCAGCCGCCGAGAATGTCCTGCACACTGGCGTTGGGAGAGTTGTTTTGAAGGTAATTCAGCACATTGGTGGTATATTGCGTGAGCGTGCCGCGCAGGGAGGCCTCGTTCAAACCGCTCACGTAATTGGCCGTGTTGGTGCCTGCGGCGGCGCTCCAGAGCCCATTGCTGATGGTTGTGCTGGTGCCTCCCAAGGCGCTGGTCAGCGCAATGCCCGGCACCGCCTCGCTCACTTTGAACGCCGGGTCCAGGTTATAGACGGTCGAGCCGTTGGTCAGCACCACCCAGGTCCGTTGGAGCAGCAAATAGTTGCCGGAAGGGAAACCGGCCGGATAACCGCAGTTCATTATCAATCCCGACAGGTAGTTGCTGGTGTTGTTCCAATTGCTGTTGGTCAGCGTCAGCCGCCACCAATGACGCAATCGTAGTCATGGCCGTAGGGGTCGTCGTACGGCAACCACATCCAGCCGAATTGATAGCCGACATTGTTGTATCCCGCCGCGCGCAACAACGCCACCAGCAAGGCCGACTGGTCAAAATCATTGCCGCTTTTTTCCAACAGCGTGAGTGCCGCTCCCTTCTTGGAGCCGAAATAGAGCACGAACCGAATGTTATCATGCACATAGTCGAAGATGAGATGCGGATTATCCTCCAAACCATCCGCCAAGGCTTGGATTTGCGGAGTGATGACCTCGGCCACAGGCGTGGCCGGCTCGCCCGACAGGCCCATTGGATGGGGGGGTTGGCGGCTGAGGACGGCGGCCTGCGCCTGGGCGGCGCCCACAGTCGGCAGTGCCGGAACGGGTTGCGGCGGCCGAGCCGTGATGCGAAACCAGCCGGGGCTGGTAATAGGTTGTGCTTGGCAAACCGCCGTGGCCAGCCACAGCATCCCGAGAGTATGGCGTATCCTTTTCATAGTGGTTCCTCGCTCGGAATTCAATTGCCAGTCAGGTTGCCCTCAGCATCGGCTCCGACGGTTTCCGCCCTGACCCCGGACACCCCCGATAGCCAGCCCTCCAGATAATAGGTGAAGTTGCAGCGCTCCCCGCTCTGCGACGGGTTGTTTACCGAGGGGTTTAATCCCCACAGCACCTTCCAGCCATCCAGCATGCCATCCCCGCTGGTATCCGCCTTGCGAGGATTGGTATGCGATACCAGTAATTCGTAGGCGTCGGTTAATCCGTCCTGATCGGTATCGTTTGTGGTCCCCAAAATCATCAGCGCGGAGTAGGGAGGCAAATTGGTCAGCAGATACCGCATGCACTGATAACCCTGGCCCATCCACGCCCACAGCGCGTTGGTAATCGGGCAGGCCAGGGCCGGTGTGGCAAACACGTCGTAAGGCGCGGAATTGGAGCCGCCCATGATCGTGAACGCCAGGTTCATCGTGCCGTTAGTCACGAGCGTCGCCACGACATTGGTCATCCAAACCGCGCTGCTGCTCGCGCAATTGCTCACCGCGCCCAGGTTCTGCAGGTATCCCGTTCCGGTGATCGCCGCGAAGGTGGGGGTGACTTGCGGGGAAGACGGGGCCGAAGACCAGTTCGCGCTATTGAACGGGTTGAGGTCGTAGGTAACGAAGGTGTACCAATAGGTGGCCGCAATGCTCCCGGCGTCCAGCGGGTTGGCATACGTGGCCAGCCCGTCAAACATGCCGTGCGCCTGCGCCGTGCCGTTGCTGGTTGAGCCGATGCAAAACCCGTTGGCCAGCGCGTTCGACCCCGGCAGACATGTGACTGGGATTCCGTTGGTTGCCAGCGCGCCATCGAGGTATAGCGCCGAATTGGTGGAGGAGTACGTCAGCGCAATCAGGTGCCACCGGTTCGTCGTCCAGCCGATCGGGGCGGAAAGATACGTGGCCTGCGAACCGTTATTGCTCTGCGCAGCGAAATACAGGTTGGCGCCCGCGGGATCGACGTAAAGGCTCCACCAACCGTAACTGGCGTTGGTGGTGTATGAGCCGACCTCGATCAGGCGGCCCGAGACCTCGGGCCCGGTTCCGCCCTCGTTGGTTCCCGCCCAGTTTGGCGCAAACCAGAACATCACGCTCCCTCGACCGATGGCAAGGTTGGTGCTGCCGTCGCTCTCTACTACCTTGTATCGCAGCCAGGCGGCGTTCGTGCTGTCCACGACCAGAGCGGTACCCGCGCCTAGGTCAGAAGCGCTGAGGTTGGTGAACGATAAAGGCGGGTACCCACGGTCACTGAGCCAGTTCGTCGTGTCAGTAAACGACCAGGTGCTCAGGAGGGTATTGGTGGCCCCGCCACCACCCGGAATGGGAATCACTGCCCTCACCTCTGCCGCCAGCGGGAACAGCACACCCAAAAGGAGGAGCGGGTAGATCGTACCCATCCGCCGCATTTTCGGCTTTCGCTCGGTAGCCAAGCGACCGGATCGTTTGAGAGAAGCGATCGCACCCTCAAGCGAGGCTATGCCCCAATCACGCTTTGCTTTCATATTGGTTTACCTTCAGTCGCACTATTCCTGATCGCGATACCTCCAGCTCCAGACTATTTGGGCGCGACTACTCTCCTTCCGGAACACGCACTGACGTAGCTCTCGCTGGTTGGCACGCATTGTACTGTTGTTTTGTCGGCTCTTGTGAAACCTGCCGAATCTGCACTGCAAACGATTCAGCGCTGGCACTGCCGAGGATAGTCCCTGAGCCGCACCGTACGGGCAAGAACTAAATGAGCGGGAGAAACCGAAGTTCCACTACTGGAAGGTAGTGGCGTTAGTTTTTCTTCTTCCTGCGGCCCTTCATGGCCGCGGTTTTGCTCTTTGACGGGCTAGCGTGCTTGCCGGCGTAAGTTCGAGCCAGTGGAGCTGGGGCGAGCAGCTCATGGATGCCCAGCCCAAAGCCCTTGGCGATTTTTTCAAGCGTAAGCAGACCGGGGTTCTTCTTAATCCCAAGCTCGTAAAGCTGATACAGCTTATACCCAAGGTCGCAAGATTCGGCGGCCTTTTCCTGAGTCCAGCGGCAAGCCAGCCGGAGTTCCCGCAAACGCTTCCTGAACCTGATTGACGTCGATTCTTCCACTCATGGCAGGGTGAGAATTGGCATGTGACAGAAACACTCACTAAAGGTAGTTTACGAGATTGGGGTTGCTCGAATCCGTGGGGGGTTGGTGGCGCTATTGGGGATTATCTTTCGGGCGAGGGCACTTGGGCACGACACGACGCAGGGAGGACAGCCGTGCGCAAGCGCGTGCAGAGCGTGGTGCAAGCCAGGGACAGGCCAGGAGATAAGGTGGCACTCTCTATTGGTCCTCTATTGGTCCTGTATTGGTCCTCTACTGGTCCTCTACTGATAGCGTTGTGCTTCCCCTCGCTCTCCAGAGGGTTTTTGGCGGGACGGCGGCGGTTTCGCCGAGCCCGCGCGTGGAGTTGACAGCGCTGCCGGACTGATTATTCAGATGAAGTCGCATTTTCGTTGTAAGGGCTCAGTGACGGCGGGAGAATGCCTTGGCGGAATGCGCCCGTCCTCGGGGGCAACAATGTTGGAAAGTAACGGGGATGCGACGAAACCGGGCGCATCGGGCTATTTGGTGCTTGCTGCGCCCGAGGACGGGCGCACTCCGCCAACCTCGCCTTCGCCGGCAGCAGGGCGAGACGCGAGAAAAAGCGGAACTTTGGCCGCCGGAGAGTGTATATTAAGTCCAGCAGGTGTAGT
>Ga0182014_10001481_pt1 | contig 31209 bp, 28 predicted proteins | sample 612S2DmetaG_FD_120489 | JGI IMG/M metagenome (GOLD analysis project Ga0182014, IMG submission 120489) | Permafrost microbial communities from Stordalen Mire, Sweden - 612S2D metaG | ecosystem: Environmental > Terrestrial > Soil > Wetlands > Permafrost | place: Sweden: Stordalen | collected... | reverse complement strand
CGACCAGGTCTCTGAGAGGATGTTTCCAAAGGAGTTTCCAGGGTGGAAACCCATCCCGAGGGGAATGATGTCGGTCGGTCAGGGGTTCACGATCTCGGGGTCGTTCTATCTCGTGAGCCTCGCCGTGGCTGTCTACCTGGCCGCGGTCGTGGGCTGGATCGCGCTCGCGATAGCCGCCTCCGGGATTCTGCTGGGCTATTTCTACGCCGCGCCTCCGCTCAAGCTCGACTATAGGGGGTTTGCGCTCGGTGAGGTCGCGATCTTCCTTAGCTTCGGAGCTATCCCGGCGCTGGGCGCCTTCTACGTCCTCACAGGCGGCCTTAGTCTGCTCCCGCTGCTCGTCTCCATCCCGTCCGGGCTCCTCACGACGAACGTCGTGCTCACCCACGACATGATCTTCTACGACTCCTACAAGGCGGCAGGCAAGCGCTCGCTCGCGGTGGTGCTCGGACGGGCGAGAACTGAGCGCCTCACCTTCGTGCTATCGGGGGTCGCGTACGCGATCACGCTCCTCCTGGTCGCCGTCGGCAGGATTCCGCCGTTCTCGCTCCTGGTCCTCCTCGCCCTCCCGGTACTTCTGCTGAAGGGCCTGCCCTCCGGCGCCGAGAAGCCCGTCCCCGAGTACGCCAAGATGACACTGCGCGTCTTCGCGCACTCCATCCTCTTCTCGGTGCTCCTTGCGGTCGGACTGATCCTCTAGGTGCAGGAGGGGATTCCTCGATGGAGAGACCTCGCACGACCCACCGTCCCATAATCGCCGCCGGGCTGCTGGTCGTAGTCGCCTCGATGGTGCTGCTGTTCACGGTTCCGCAGGCGTACTTCATCGCCGCCACCTTCGCCTCCATGACCTGCATGATGGCGGTCACCTTCCTGCTCACGCGCTATCGCGGGTTCTTCCGGCCGACTGCGAAGACCATAGGGTTCGGGACCGTCACGGCGGTGGCGCTCTACCTCATCTTCTATCTGGGAAACCTGGGAGTGATGGCGCTCCACCCCTTCGGGATGAGCGCCTCGGCCGAGAACTCGATCTACTCGCTCATCGCTTCCCCCTCGAACCCGCTCTTTCTGCAGGTCGGGGTCCTGGCCTTCGACGCAGGTGGTTACGAGTCGTTCTTCAGGGGCGTCCTCCAGACCAGGCTTCAGCCGAGGGCAGGAGTCGGATCCGTCTTCATGGTCGCGCTCTTCGACGCCCTCCTCCACATCATCACCCTGAACCCCCTCTGGGTCGTCACGACTTTCATAGCCGACTCGGTCTGGGGCCTCACCTACTACTACTCCAAGGACCTGACCTCCAGCGTCACCAGCCATTTCATCTGGGACCTGATCATCTTCATCCTCCTTCCCATCCACTAGTGGCCCCCTGATCCCAGGGGGCGCTCTGGAATCCTTTAATCGGCCCCCGCTGGACGGGCGACGTTCCTCGATGGGTCTCTTCCAAACGGAGCACGAGAACGTCTTGAGGACATTCTACGGTCCGGACCACGCCGCCTACGAAAGCGTTCTCGAGTCACTCGCCCGCTTCCTTGGGGCCGAGGTCGAGCCGATGTCGCCTCGCTTCGACGAGGAGGGCGGAGGGATAGCCGGGGTCCGCAAGGCCCTGTTCGACCAGGGTCTCGCGAGAATCCCATTCGAGGCGCACGGCGGTATCTCGCTCCCGTTCGGCGTCTACTCACTGGCCATGGAGCTCGTCGGGTCCGCTGACGCGCCGACCGCCATGAGCATCGGCGTTCACAACATGGTCGCCGAGGGCGTCTTTCGCTTCGGCACGACTTCTCAGAAGGAGTCGGTCTTCTCAGATCTGATCTCCGGCAGGAAGCTCGGCGCCTTCTCGCTGACCGAGCCGACCTCTGGTTCCGACGCAAAGTCCATGTCGACGACCGCGATCCGGGAAGGTTCCGGCTACGCTCTCAACGGTTCGAAGATGTTCATCACGAACGCCGGTGACGCCGACCTCTACCTGGTCTTCGCCAAGACCGAGAAGGGGCACTCGGCATTTCTCGTAGATCGGTCGACCCCGGGTCTGTCAGCTGGCGCCGACATCCCCAAGCTGGGGATGAGGGGGTCGAGGACCAGCGAGGTCAGGTTCGAGGACTGCCACGTCCCCTCGGAGAGCCTCCTCGGCGAGGACGGCAGCGGGTTCGAGTACGCGAAGAGCATGCTCAACGGGAGCCGGATAATCATGGGCTCGATCTGCGTCGGGATAGCCCTCACCGCCTACCGGAAGGCCCTCGACTACAGCAAGCAGAGGGCGCTCTTCGGTCAGAGGCTCGCGGATCTGCAGCTGACCCGCGAGAAGATCGCCAACATGAGGACCGAGATAACCTCGGGTCGGCTCCTCTGTCTCTATGCTTCGCGGCTCAAGGAGCTCGGTCTGGACCACGCCTCCGAGGCCGCCCAGGCCAAGGTGCTCTCCACAGAGATGGCGGCGCGGGTCTGCGACCAGGTGATACAGGTCTACGGCGGTTACGGTTACACGGACAGTGACGTGCACCGTCACTGGAGGGACGCGAGGCTCCTCGCCATCGGCGAGGGCACCTCAGAGGTGCTCAGGATGCTGATAGCCGGAAAGGAGGTCTCGGGTCAGCGATGAACATCGTAGTCTGTGTGAAGCACGCCGTGGACGAATCGGAACTGCGGGCCGACCCGGCAGGGAAGCCCCAGCTGCAGGGTGCCCAGTCGAAGATGAGCGCCTTCGACCGTAACGCAGTGGAGGAGGCGGTCAGGATCAAGGAGAAGAAGACCGGGACGGTGACGGTCATCAGCATCGGGAGCGGCGACTGGAAGAAGAGCCTCAAGGAGGCCCTCGCGATGGGTTCGGACAAGGCAGTCGCCGTCAACTCGGGCCAGTCGCTAGACGCGCTCGGGACTTCCTACTACCTCTCGAGGGCAATCAGGCGGGCGGGTCCCGTCGACCTCGTGATCTTCTCCGAGGGCGCCTCCGACACGTACCACGGGCTGGTCGGCCCCATGACGGCGGAGTGGCTGGAGCTGCCCTTCCTTGGGTACGCCCGCAAGCTGGACGTCGGCGACGGCTCCGTCAGGTGCGAGCTCGCCCTCGAGGAGCAGGAGGAGGTGGCAGAGGCCACCCTGCCCGCGGTCGTATCGGTCGTGAGCGAGATCAACGAGCCCCGGTACCCCACCCTCCTTCAGATAATGCAGGCGTCCAAGAAGCCGATGGAGGAGGTAGCGCTCGACTCGCTCAAGGACGAGCGCGTCCCTCCCGTTCGGGTCACCGTGACCGATGTCCAGGCGCAGGCCCTGAGCAGGAAGAGAGTCGTGTTCGAGGGCTCCCCTGAGGAGAGCTCGAAGAAACTGGTCGACGCGCTCAGGAGGGACGGCACGATATGACCGTCGTGTTGTCTTACTCAGAGGACCGTGGCCTCGCCCTCGAGCTTTCGAAGGGGGCCTCCCTCCTCGCCGCCACTAGCGGGGCGACCGCCTCGGCCGTGGTGGTGGACGGGCTTGGCGAAACCGCTCCCGGAGGGCACGTGCTAGTCCTGAAATCTGAGCGCCCTCTCGCCGGCGACTACGAGCTGATCGCCGGGGCACTGGCCGCCGCTGCGAAGGCAAAGAACTCCTCAATCATCCTGATCGGCGCGACGAAGCAGGGGAGGCAGGTCGCCGCCAAGCTTTCTGTGATGGCAGGGATGGGGGTGCTCAGCGACGTCCGCTCGCTCCGGATGGATGGGGGGCGCCTCACCGGGGTGCGAGGAGTCTATGCGGGCAGGTTCAACGCGACCGTGACGACGGATCTCCCGTGCATCGCCCTGGTCCCCGCGGGCTGCTACCAGGCCGAGACGGGCGCGCCTCCGGAGGTCGAGGAGCTGGCCGTCGGCAACCTTCCTTCGAGGGTGAGGCACCTGGAGACGCGCCCGAGGTCGAAGGGGGCCGTCGACCTCAAGACCGCCGAGATAATCGTCGCGGCCGGAAGAGGCTTCAAGAAGAAGGAGGACCTCGCCCTGGCCGAGGCCCTGGTGAAGGCCCTGGGCGGCGCGCTTGGCTCCTCGAGGCCGCTGTCGTCGGACCTGGGTTGGCTGAGCGAGGAGCACCACATCGGGCTCACAGGCATCTACGTCCGACCCCGGCTCTATGTCGCCGTAGGCATCTCAGGACAGCTGCAGCACGTCGCCGGAATCAAGGACTCCAAGGTCATCGTGGCGATAAACAAGGACAAGCAGGCCCCCATATTCCAGGTCGCCGACTACGGGATTGTCGGTGACCTATACCAGGTCATACCCGCCTTGGTCGCCGCCCTCGCCGCCTAGTCCTTTGGCAGCGTCTCGGCCACTATCTCTGCGATGTCCTTGACCACCAGCTTCTCGTTCCCGATGCTCTTCGCCGCATCCTCGAACATCGTCACGCAGAACGGGCACCCCACGGCGATTGTCTCTGCACCCGTCTGGACCGCCTCCTCGACCCTGATGACGCCCACCTTCTTCTTCTCGGGCACCTCGTACCAGACGTTGGCCCCGCCTCCGCCGCAGCAGAAGCCGTTTGACCTGTTCCGCTTCATCTCGACGAGCTCGAGGCCCTCCAGAGCGGCCAGCACGGCCCGCGGCTCGTCGAAGACCCCGTTCATCCTGCCGAGGTTGCACGGGTCGTGGAAGGTCACCTTCCCAGGCTTGCCCCCTTGTTTCAGCCTCCCTGATTTGATAAGCTCCCATATCAGCTGGGAATGATGGATCACCTCGAAGTCTCCCCCGAACTCGGGGTACTCGTTCAGGAACGTGTTGAAGCAGTGGGCGCAGTGGACTACCACCTTCTTCGTACCGGCTGACTTGAACGTCTCGATGTTCCTTAGCGCGAGCTCCTGGAACTTGGCCTCCTCGCCCATCCGGCGTACGGGTTCGCCCGTGCAGACCTCTTCGTTCCCGAGGACCGCGAAGCTGACCTTTGCCGACTTGAGTATCTCGATCACCGATGACGTGATCTTCCTTGCCCGCGGGTCGTAGCTGCCCTGGCAGCCCACCCAGTAGAGGTACTCGGCTCCGGGGTTCTCCCTCACAGTCGGCACCCCCATCTCAGTCAACCAGCTCTGACGCTCGCTCTGGGGGAGCCCGAAGGGGTTGTTGCTCCTCGCGATGTTCTCCAGGAATGCCCGCTTCATCGGGTCAAGCTTGTTCTCAGCGACCAGGGTGCGCCTGAACTCCACGATGTAATCGACCTGGTTGATGAAGACCGGGCAGACGTTCACGCACGCGTTGCAGGTGGTGCACGACCAGAGCTCCTGCTCCCTGACGTGGCCGCTCGAGAGCGAGTCCCCCGAACCGTCACGCATCCCGGAACCCAGGTCCCTGACCAAGAGCCGCGGCGAGAGGTCTCTGCCGGCCGCGTACGCGGGGCAGACCTCCTGACAGCGCCCGCAGTTAGTGCACGCGTCGAGGGCGAGCAGCTGGAGGGGCTTGAAGTCTGAGCTCGAGGTGACGTTCGGGGGAGTGTCCACGTTGCCGGTCTCGAGCATCGAGGCCAGACTGAAGGGGGTGCTGAGCCGGCCCATGGGCCTCGGCTGCGCGACCGCGACGTTGGCCCCCGAAGTGAAGACGTGGACGAGCTTGGTGTAGGGGACGAGCGCTAACAGGGCGAAGACAGAGAACATGTGCGCCCACCAGAAGCTCTGGTAGACGACCGCGGTCTGCGAAGCGGGGACGAGCCGGGAGATGAGCATCGAGAGTCCTTCCCCGACGGGAGAGTAGGACGCGAACTGGCTCGGGTGCGCCACGAGCCTCAGCGACTCGAGGGTGAACCCGGATACCCCGATCCAGACGAGCATCCCGAGAACGACGTAGTCGTCCCAAGCCGTCCTCAGCTTCTCGGGCCTCTGGACGAACCTCCGATAGAGGGCGATCCCCAGCCCGACGACGAAGGCTAGGCCGAAAGTGTCCCCCAGGAACTCCAGCGTCAGGTAGAAGCCGCCCTGCAGGAAGAGGGCGCTGGTGAAGAAGGGCAGCACGTCCGACTGGATGAAGATCAGGGTCGTGTACGCGAGGAGCATCAGGAAACCGAAGAATATCGCTCCGTGCATCACTCCTCCCTCGCCGCCCGAAAGGACCTTCCTCTGCTCCAGACCGTAGTCGAGGAACCTCCTGAGCTTATGCCGAGCATCCTTGGCGGCGAGGAGAAAGAACTGCGACGGTGCTAACCCGTATCTGGCAAGGTGCCTGTAGAGCCCGTAGATCGTCACGGCCCCACAGATGAAGAACGTGGCATAGAGGACGTCCGGAGCGTACCACGGAAGGAAAAGGTAGCTCGCTCTGATGGGGTCTGACATCAGCCTCGGCCCGGCCGGCCCGGCTCGTTATTAGGTTATTCCGAGCCCAGACTAATCTTCGGGCTCCGCGCCCCGCGTTTCGCTCTCGCCCGCGTCTGCTCCCTCCACTACCGCCTCCCCCCTGCGGTTCTCGCGCCTTCTCACTATCTTCCCTCCGCCCGTGGGTAGGACTCTCATCACGTCGTCGACACCGGATGAGACCATCTCGTCGCCGTAGAGCTTCTTCAGCTCGAACAGCACCTTCTTCGCCGTGTCGGAACCCTTCTCCCGGCTCGGGATGAGTGTGAGGTGCGCCCGCGACAGCTTGATGAGGGCCTCCTCAGGCCCTGCCATGATCCTCCCCTTCGAGTCGAGCCCCACAGCGATCTCGACCGGGTTCTTCGTCGCGAAGTTCTTCTTCCCTCTTATCGCGAACGAGCCCCTAGCGAGGAACTCTCCGCTGGGCGCGCTGGAGCTGACCTGGTCTGGCGAGACCCAGAAGGCGTCGGCGGCGACGAGGCCCGTCTTCCACGCGCTGCTGAAAGCGACCGTCGCCTTTGCTACCTGCCGAATCTCATCGGGCGTCTGGCGCTCGCCTCCCTTGAGGATGAAGAACGGCGAGCCGAAGAGGTCGGCGTGGTAGGCTACGTCCCCCGCGATCAGGTGCTTCTTCACGAGGATGGTGTTCGACTGGGCGTCTCGTCCGCCGACGGCTAGGTTTCCTTCGGTCGTGAAGAACCATCTGAACTTCTCATACCACTCCTTGCTCTGCCGTGTGACGACTCGCACCTTGGCTTTCGGGACGACTCTTTGGGCCCTCCGCAGGCGGGGGGCGAGCGTGGCTTGGACCTCCTTGATCTTCCTGATTTCGGCCTCAGCGCTCTTCGCGCCGTCGAAGAGCAGTGAGGCGACCGCGGCCGGAGGCATGTCCGGGCGCACTTCAGCAAGCAGCGCCGAAGGGATGGTGCCCTTCAGCGCCTGCGTGATCTCCTCTTGCGATGTGGCCCCTCTTGCGGCAAGTGCGGCCCGCCTGAGTCCGGCAGCCTTCTCAGCGAGGCCCGCGATTTGGGCCTCAAGCCGCTGAAGAGTCACTTCATACTCTCTGGCCTGTTGGTTCTCCTCCCGCTCGGGCTCGCTCTCCTCCTCGAGGAGCATGGGAGAGAAGACTCTGTCGGCCAGGACGCTCATGCTGGAGGCGCTCTCGACGACCTCTGCCTTCACGGGGGCGACGGCCATGAGCTCCAGGACTCCGCCCGACTTGACGAGGCTGGGGCTCGGCTTTTCCAGGCTGGCAATCAGGTCCCTGACGACCTTGGAGACTTCTCGGACCTTCTCGGCCGGGAGAGGGGTGGGGTCGTCCTGGTTCAGGTCGGCCCTCGCGAGAATCTCGTCCACGTATTTCCTGGGCAAGGAGAGGCCGCGGCCCAGCGACTTCCCGACGGTCTTCTCCCTGGCGAAAGACTCGGCGAGGTACGCCTCGTCGGCGCGCTCGGGGGATCCCCTGCTCTGGGGCGGGGGCGCATAGAGCCTGCCCCTCACGATGCTCCTCTGGGTGCCCTTGGATTCTCTGAGCGAGACCATGATCCTGCCTGCGGCGTCGGTGAGGATGATGTTACCTGGCGGCATCAGCTCGAGGACCAGCTGGAGAGTGGCGTCGTCCTTCGAGAATCGGAAGAACATGACCCTGTCCAGCTCGTACTGGGAGACCGAGTCGAGCTTGAGCCGGAGCAGCTCCTGCCTGAGGGACGTAGTGAACTCGTCAGTTGCGGTCTGGGCTGGGGCCTGGGTGATCCATGCCCCGTACTTCGGCGAGACTACGAGGCTGACGTCCTCGCCTCCGCTCTTCTTTATCCGGAGGATTTGGGACTCGCCCAGCGAATGGATGTTTGAGACATAGCCCCCGCTGAGACCTCCGAGCTCCTTCACCAGGACCCTGACCTCGAGCCCCGAGAGCGACCCCTTCTTCTGGACTCCCTCCATTTCGGTCCTCCTCCAATGCCGCCCGGGGCTACTGAGAATTATAACCTATCTCTCCCTGTGGAACCTTTTAGTAGCCCACTGGGACTGGTGGCAAACTCGTTGACGCGGCAGGGGTTCACCGGGGTTTAGCTGATGGCGATTACCAAGACCGACAAGATATTCTGGCTCCGCGCCGGCCTCGGGGGCGTAGTCGGGATCGCTGCGGCGGAGCTCTTCGGGACGGACTACCAGAGCGCCGTCCTCTTCGCCATCGTGGTCTACCTAGGGTCGTACTACCTCGTCAGAAAGGTGTGGGGGCCGCAGTTCAAGGTCGATGAGATGAACAAGATGTACACAACAGGAATAGGGAGCTACGTGCTCCTCTTCATCTTCCTGTATATCTTCCTCTTTACCCTTGGGGTACACTACCTGAGTCTTTGACGGGCGCGCGGCTCTTCTTCGCCCACTTTGTTATCGTCTGGAGGTAGCCCCTGTCCATGTCGTCGATAGTCTGAAGTCTCGGTATCCTCTCCGTCGCACGGAGGATCTTCTCGTAGTCGGACATCTTCTCCGCGTTCTTGTTCTCCAGGACGTTGAGTATCCCGTTTAGCGCGAGGATGGCGCCCCTGCCATACTCCGAGGAGACCTCCGGGACCAAATGGTTGAGCCTCTGCTTCGCGTCCTCGGTCTTCTTCTGCGCCACGAGATCGACAATCACATCGACCTCTTCCTTTAGCATGCTAGTTGAAAGCATAACGACGCTAGCATGCACAATCGAAGTTTAAATGCTTAACACGCGATATCGGGCCCCAAGACTCGTTTTCGCGGGCCAGGAGATCAAAAGGGAGAGGGCCGCCCGGCAGGGAGTTGCGCTCCGGGGTTCGAGCATCGCGCGCAGTGCAGTATTGTGGTGTTGGTCAGAGGCTCACCTGGGGAAGAGGGTTCTCGACCGCTACTCCAGGCCCCTGATCGAGATCCCCATGGCGACCTCTCCGGTGCCCTGCTCTCCGGTGAGCGAGGCGTAGACCTTCTCCCCCCTCTTCTGCAGCCACACCGACTTCTGGACGAAGTGCCTGAGCGTCTCCCCCCCGATGCCGACCTCCCTCGCCTCTCCTTCAAGGCCGACCGAGGCGACGCGGTTGAGGAGGAGGACCGCCCGGTCGTGCAGGAACGCGTCTCGGGCCAGCCGGTTCAGGTACGCCCCGAGCGCGGTCTGACGGCTCGCCACCGACCTGCTCCCGCTGAACTCGAGCGTGAAGTTCTTGGTGACGGTGTCGACGGCGACGAATCTGCACCCCTTCAGCATCTCGTTTTCGTTGACCATCCCGATCGCTCCCTCCTGCTGCCGGGTGTCATCGGCGCGGATGCAGTACACGAGCGGGAGAATCTTCGCCGTGTCGAACCCCCTGCTCTCGCAGATCGACGCCAGCCGTTCCGGCCTGAACTGACCCTCGGTGTCGACGTATGCGCAGCTGTACCCGGCTGAGGCCGCGGAGAGCGCGCACTGGATTGCGAGCTGCGTCTTCCCCGTCCCGCTCGCCCCGAAGACCTCGACCAACTCCCCTGTCCTTAGACCCGATTCAAGGATCCTGTCGAGGGCATCGGAGCCCGAGGAGAACAAGAGCCTGGTGGCTCCCAAGTCCCTCGCCTCCCTGAAGCTCATCGTCCGGGGCCGTGCCCTCGCATCTTCTCCCAAATGCCGCGTCCTCCAGCGTCACCGACGCGGCCATCCATTAAGCATTAGCGAACGACGGCCCGCGGGGTCGATTCCTGACGCTACTATTCCGCGCTTCGCTGTCATAATCCTCAAGGATACATTTTTATCCCGAAGGAAAAAGAGTTGCAAAAGTCATCAAGTGAACTCCTCAACACCGCAGCCTTCCAAAAAGCCGTTGAGCGTTCTCCAGAAGTCGATCAGCAAGTCGGCCTCGGTCCGCTTGAAGAACGATATAGAGTACAGAGGAAAAGTCTCGAACGTAGACCCCTACATGAACGTCATACTCACCGACGCCGAAGAGTACGAAGGCGGCAAGCTCTCGGCGAACTACGGCAAGGTCGTCATCAGGGGCAACAACGTCCTGTACATCAAACTCGAAGCGTCTCTCTGAGGGAGAAGTGCGTTGCCTAGAAACCTACACGTAGAGTCAATCCCACAGTCCGTCTCTGACCTCGAAGTCGAGATAGTGGAGCGCAAGGGCATAGGGCACCCTGACAGCATCATCGACGGAGCCTGCGAGGCGGTCTCCATAGCGCTATCAAAGTACTACCTCAAGAACTTCGGCGTCATCTTCCACCACAACGTCGACAAGGGCCTCCTGGTGGGCGGCACGTCCAACGCGGTCTTCGGAGGAGGAAGGGTCATCGACCCTATCTACATCCTGGTTGCAGGCAGGGCCACCGACATCGTCCCGTTCAACGGCAAGGAAGTGAGGATTCCCGTCGAGGAGATTTCCAAAGCGGCGATTGCGGATTATATCAAGGGCACCATGCGCTTCCTCGACCCGAAGAAGCACCTACGCCTCGAGACGATGATAAGGCAGGGCTCTCCCGACCTGATATCGGTATTCCTCAGGAAGAAGCAGATGCCCGTCGCCAACGACACTTCGGTGGGCGTCGGGTTCGCGCCGCTCTCCCAGACCGAGAGGACGGTCCTGGAGATCGAGAAGATGCTCAACTCAGGGAAGTTCAAGAAGAAGTTCCCGGAGGTCGGCGAGGACGTCAAGGTGATGGGCCTTAGGGTCAAGAACAAGCTCACGGTCACCGTCGCGGCGGCGATGGTCAGTGGCAAGATACCGGACGCCAGCCACTACGAAAGCGTGATGGGTGACGTGAGGAGCGAGGTCGAGGACCTTCTCGCCAAGGGGTCTCTGGAGGCGAACCTCAGGCTGAACAGCGGCGACGACCCTAAGCGGGGGAGCTACTACCTCACGGTGACCGGCACTTCCGCGGAGCAGGGCGACGACGGCAACACCGGCAGGGGGAACAGGGTGAACGGAGTGATCTCGCCCATGCGCCAGTACTCCATGGAGGCCACCGCAGGAAAGAACCCAGTCAACCACACCGGCAAACTCTTCAATGCAGTCGCGATCCTTGCAGCCGACCGGATTGTGAAGGAAGTCAAGGGCGTGAGGGAGGCCTACGTGAGGATACTCAGCAGGATCGGGAACCCGATCGACCAGCCGCTCATCGCGAGCGCGGCACTCGTGCTCGCAAAGGGAACGTCCATCTCCCAGGCCAGACCCGAAGCACTTGCCGTCCTCGACGAGTCCCTCGCGGAGATACGGGACGTTACTAACCTGATCCTCGAGTCGAAGATCGTCCTCTTCTGACCTTCAGGGAATCCACTTCGCCCCGGACATACTTGAGCGCTCGCTCATCGTCGACCTTGACTCCGTAGGCCCTGACGAAGAACCTCAGCACGGTGAAGACGTCGCGCCGGAGGAGCTCTCCTGCGTTGGGGTGTGTCGGCCCGACCCACTGCGGCCAGTCGATCAGCCAGGCTCTCCGCCCGTCGGTCAGGATGTTGTACTCGCTCAGGTCTCCGTTGATCATCTTCGCCACCATGTACGCCTCGCGGGCCGTCTGCAGGATGCTCGAGAGGATCTCTTCGGGGTCCTCGAGCTCCGGGCGCTGTGAGAGTCTGACCCCTGGGAGCTCATGCAGGAGGACTGTGTGCCTGTCCCTGTCCACCGCGGTCGGTACATTCTCTGTGAGCTTCCGCAACATCTGGAGCGCGGCGAACTCGTGCCTGGCCGCCTTGTAGTTGCTGGTGACCCAGCTGATCGAGTCGAAGGTGCTCGTCGACCTCTTCCTCTTGACGTCCCTGAAGCTCGTCCTGCCGAGCCTGAAGAGCTTGAGGGCGAACAACTCGCTCTTGGGAGAAAGGACCTCGTAGACGTCCGACTCCTTTCCCTTTGCGATGAGCTTCCCGAGGGCCATCGCATAGTCCCTATCCGCGTAGTGCTTCAGAGCCAGAAGGTCCAGCGCTGAGGTGTAGAGTGTGTAGTTCTCGCCCGCCGAACCTATCAGCCTTCTCTTCCCGAGTTCGTCGAGTGCGAACCTGATCCTCTGGGCGGGCTGCCCGCTCATCCTCACTATCGCGTCGAAGTTCGTGTTCCTCCCTTCTAACATGCACTTTTCGAGGCCCTTGAGCGCTTGCCACTCCTCGTCCTTGAGCTGCTTGATGAGACCTGCGGCGACATCAACGGTCGACAGGTGGCATCAACGGTGCAGCTATGCTTGTTTGGGTTCTTGAAGGTTTGTCCGGAACCCGAGCCTCTCGAACGCCGGCCTGGCGGCGTAGATGATGCCAAAGGCCACCGGGATGAACGCTACGTCCACCATCGTTCCGAGGTCCGGAAGCGCAGCGGCAAGGCCTGCTCCGACGCTCTCCGACGACCCGTAGCTGAAGAGTCCGTACGTGTAGAAGAGCCAGTCCGGGAAGAAGAACGCCAAGGTCTCGAAGACCGTCGCGATCACCATCGAGAACGCCAGCCACTTGTTTCCCTTTCGCGCCGCCCACGCCACGATCAGGACCTCGGGGGCCCTGGCCCAGACCATACCTAGCGGGTAGATCGGAGACCCCCCCTTGTAGGCGACGTTCATCGCCTCGCCTATGAAACCGCCCACGGCTGTGGCCGAGAAAGCCGTCCAGCGATCTGACAGCACCGCCAGCGCCAGGTAGATCGCCGGCGCCCACGTTATCTCGTAGAGCGGCTGAGGGACTGGGATAGAGAGGAACGTCCCCAGGGCAATCAGCGCCGCAAAGACGGCTACTACTGAGAGCTTCACGCTCTTGCGTGGGCCTGAAAAAGTCAACTGACCAAGACGGTAGGCATCTCGTTTATAAATCACTTCACAAGTGACTTGTAGCATGCACCCACCTTGCGAGATGATGGTTGACTCCTTCCTTCCGGCCATGAGGGAAGCCGTGGCAAGGCGCCTCTCGGAGGAAGGGCTCTCCCAGGGCAAGATCGCGGGCCTTCTGGGCGTGACACAGGCATCGGTAAGCCTCTACCTGAAGTCCGGAGGGCGGTCGGCGCAGCTCCTGCGAGGACTGGAGATACCGGAGGAGGACGGAAGGCTCTACGCTTCGCTCCTCGCAGAGGACCTGAAGAAGGACCCGGTCTACGCCGAGAGCACGCTCTATTCTCTCTGGTCAGACCTGCTGGGGAGGGGCTCCCTGTGCGCACCCCACAGGTCGCTATACCCCCGGCTCGCCCAGTGCGACGTCTGCATCAAGGCCTTCGGCGGCAGAGAGTCTAGGTCCGGAGACGCTATTGAGCACGTGGCGGAGGCGGTCAGGATGATCGAGGGCTCGTCGGAGTTCGTCGATATCATGCCGGAGGTCTCGGTGAACATCGCCTATGCCCCCGAGGGCGCATCGTCGGTCCAGGGAATCGTCGCCATTCCAGGGAGGATCGTGAAGGTCAGGGGCAGGGCGCGCTCGTTCATGCGGCCTGAATTCGGTGCGTCGACGCACGTCGCGAACGTGCTCCTCACTGCGATGTCTCACGACGACTCGGTAAGGGCATCGATGAACCTCAGGTTCGACAGGAGGATGTCGCGGGTGCTGCGGAGGATGAAGCTGCATCCGCTGCTTCTCGAGGAGGCGGGGGTCAAGAGTGATTCGGAGATGATAGGTTCGCTGCGAGCGGCGCTCGGACGTGCGACGGGACCCGTCGACGCGGTGGTCGACCCGGGAGCTTCTGGCCTGGAGCCAGGGCTCTATCTCTTCGGACACGACGCGCTGGAAGTGGTCAGGCAGGGGCTGAAGGTCGCCCGCTCCTACGCCGCTGAGCGCTAGGCCGTTATCCTGATCTTCTCGCTGCCGCTGCTCTCGGCCCTCGCCAGAGCCGCCCGCATGAAGGCCATGAATATCGGCTCAGGGGCCTCGGGTCTGCTCAGGTATTCCGGATGGAACTGGGTCCCCATGTAGAACGGGTGGTCCTTGAGCTCCAGTATCTCGGCCCTCCTTCCTCCGTCGCTGTAGGCCGAGAAGTGCATGCCGTTCTCCTCGAACCTCTGGGAGTAGCTCTGGTTTAGCTCGAAGCGGTGCCGGTGCCTTCCGCGTATCTTCTTCCTTCCGTAGACGTCGAACGCGAGGCTGGGCTTCAGCAGTGAGATGTCGTGGCCTCCGAGCCTCATGGTGCCTCCGAGGTCAGAGATCTTCCTCTGCTCCGGGAGGAGGTCAATCACGGGGTCCGGCGTCTGGGGGTCTATCTCGGTGGAGTTTGCGCCCCTGAGGTCGAGGACATGGCGGGCGAACGAGACTATGGAGAGCTGGAACCCGAAGCAGAGGCCCAGCAGGGGGACGCCCCGTTCCCTCGCATAGTTTGCGGCCGCGATCTTCCCCTCGGTCCCCCTCTTCCCGTAGCCTTGCGGGAGCACCACTCCGTCCACCGACTCGAGGACCTTGAGGCTCGACGCGTCTCCCTCGAACTCCTCGGACTCGATCCACCTGATCTCCACTCCGAGGTTGTTGGCGGCCGCCGCGTGGTGCAGGGCTTGGTTGACGCTGACGTAGCTGTCCATCAGCGTGACGTACTTTCCGACCATGGCTACCTTGACCGACCGGTCGAAGTCCACGAATCTCGAGGCCACTGCCTTCCAAGCGGTGAGGTCCGGCTTCTTCGACTTGATGCCGAGATGGGCCGCCACAGGCTTGAAGACTCCCTCATCGTACAGGACCTGTGGCACCTGATAGATTGATGAGACGTCAGGGTTGGAGATCACGCTCTCGATCGGCACGCTCGTGAACAGGGCGATCTTCTCCCTCGCCTCCTTCGGGAGGGCCTTCGTCCCCCGCACTATTATGAGGTCGGGCTGGATGCCTATGCGCCTCAGCTCCTGGACGCTGTGCTGGGTCGGCTTGGTCTTCATCTCGCCGACCACGTCAATCTGGGGGGCGAGCGTCACGTGGATGAAGTACGTGTTCTGGAGCCCGTCCTCGAGCCTCATCTGTCGGAACGCTTCGACGAAGGGCTGGCTCTCGATGTCGCCCACAGTCCCGCCGCACTCGACAACGACGACGTGCGCGGAGCTGGTCGCCGCCACTTCCCTGATCCGCCTCTTGATCTCGTCCGTGATGTGAGGTATGATTTGCACGCACTTGCCGAGGTACTTACCCTTGCGCTCGTCCTCTATGACCTTCCTGTAGACCTGCCCGGTAGTGATGTTGTTCTCCTTGCTCAGGTCGACGTTCAGGAACCTCTCGTAGTTCCCGATATCCATGTCCGTCTCCCCGCCGTCGTCGGTGACGAAGACCTCGCCGTGGGCGATGGGGTTCATCGTCCCTGCGTCGAAGTTGAGGTACGGGTCGATCTTCAGACACGTCGCCCGCAGACCAGAGAGTTGGAGCAGCTTAGCGAGAGAGGACGACGTGATACCCTTGCCGAGGCCGGACATGACCCCGCCGGTGACGAAAATGTACTTCGGCACATAGCCACCACAATCAGGTCGTATATTGACTTTTTGCCGGGATCAGCCGCCTTGAAGTGACCCGGCCGACTTTGGCACGATGAGGGCTGAGGCGAGCGCTCAGCCCTTGACATATCAATGTACAGCCTCGAATGGAGAGAATAATATGATGCGGGTGAGTGATGAGTGTAGATTAATAATATATACAGTGTGTTTATTAACTCTGTACGGGGGGAAAGTCAAGATATGCTGAGACGGCGAATCGCTTTGATCGCCACTATTCTCGCAGTGATTATCGTCGGAGGGGCGGCCGCGGGAATCTTTCTCTCAGGGCGACCCGGTGCGAGCTCGAGTTCTTCGCCTTCGAGCTCGACGTCGACCATCCGGGTCGTGGCAGCGGAGAACTTCTGGGGAAGCCTGGTGTCCCAGCTCGGCGGGACGAAGGTCAACGTAGTCAGCATCGTCTCGAACCCGAACACCGATCCGCACGAATACGAGACGAACCCTGCTGACGCCATAGCAATCACGGACGCCCAATTTGTCATCGTAAACGGAGCCGGCTACGACGCGTGGGCGCTCGGGATCCTCTCGGCAGAGAATACCCCAGGCCAGATTGTCCTGAACGTCCAGGAGCTCGTTAACCAGCCAGTCACCGCGAACCCGCATTTCTGGTACAGCCCCTACTACGTGAACGACACGGTGGCGGCGATGTACAAGGACCTGGTCAAGATTGACCCTGCTGACACCTCCTACTTCCGTCAGCAGTACGCCGAACTGAACGCGTCTCTCTGGCAGTCCTACATGGGTCAGGAGTTGCAGATCAGGCAGAGCTTCGCGGGGGTCCCAGTCGCCTCCACCGAGAGCATCTTCCTCTACATGGCCAATGCCACGGGCCTCGACGTAGTCTCTCCAGCGTCTTTCATGGACGCGGTCGCTGAGGGGAACGACCCTCCCGCCCAGAGCGTAGCGCAATTCGAGTCGTTGATCCAGGGCGGAAACTCGACGATACGTGTGCTGGTCTACAACGAACAGACCGTGACGCCACTCACTTCGACGATAAAGGCGATGGCCGCCCAGTACCAGATCCCCGTCGTCGGCGTGACCGAGACGATTCAGCCCCCGGGCCTCACATTCCAGGCTTGGATGCAGGGAGAAGTGGCGAGTCTCACGAACGCGCTTAACGCGCAGGCCCTCGGCGAGTGACCGGTGGACGCAAACATGCTACCACGCACCGGCGCGATAGAAATGGGATCCAACCTCATAACCGCCGAGAACTTGGCGGCAGGCTACCGCGACAAGACCGTCTGGCAGGACGCCAACTTCGCGTTCGGGCGCGGCGAGTTCATCGCGGTCATCGGCCCCAACGGGGCTGGGAAGACGACGCTCTTCCGCATGCTCCTCGGACTACAGGCGCCTCTCAATGGTTCGTTGGAGATATTCGACGCGCCACCCAGGCGAGGGAATCCTAGGATCGGGTATGTGCCTCAACGCCATATCATCGACAGCGACACGAACGTGGAGTGCCTTGAGCTAGTCAGGCTCGGACTCTCGGGAAAGAAATGGGGGTTCAACCCGTTCTCCCATGGCGACCACGACGCGGCCGTCTTGGCGCTAGAGGGAGTGGGCGCTAGCGAGCTCGCGCACCGTCCGCTCGGCGTCCTCTCTGGCGGAGAGCTTCAGAGGATATTTCTGGCCGAGGCGCTGGTGAGCAAACCCGACATACTCCTCCTCGATGAACCCCTGTCCAACCTAGACCTGCGGCGCGAGACCGACCTACTGCACCAGATCAACAGCGTGGTCCGCACGCGGGGCGTGACCGCCCTCCTGATAGCCCACAACATCAACCCTCTCCTGCCTCACCTGGACAAGGTGATGTACATCGCGAACGGCAAGGTGGCCACCGGCAAGCCCAGCGAAGTGTTGACATCGGAGAGCCTGACTGCCCTCTACGGGGTCCAGGTCGAGGTGCTGCGCGACCCTCATGGAAACGTCGCGATAATCGGCGTCGAAGAGCACCATGGTGACATGGTATGACGTTCTGTCCGACCGGCTTCAGCCCGAACATATTCTACGACCTGCAGAACATCTGGTGCTACGAGTTCATGCGGAACGCGTTCGAGACCGGCACGATAATCGCGATCATCGCCGGCGTCACTGGCTACTTCGTGGTCCTCCGACGCTCCGCCTTCGTAGCCCACGCCTTCTCAGAGATCGGATTCGCAGGGGCATCAGGGGCCATCCTGCTGGGGATCGAACCGATTGCAGGCCTCCTCGCGGGCTCGCTCCTTGGCGGACTGACCATAGCTGCCCTCGGCCGTCGCGCCACCAACCGGGACACTCAGATTGGCATAGTCCTCGCTTTCACCTTGGGGTTGGGCCTCTTGTTCATCAGCCTGTACAAGTCCTTCGCGACGGCGGCCATCTCAATCCTGTTCGGAGAGATTCTGGGCATCAGCACCAGCGACGTCGACCTCACCCTAGTTGCCGGCGCGGGGATCCTGATAGCAGTCGGATTCCTCTACCGACCGCTCCTCTTCGCTTCGCTGGATGAAGACGTCGCAGAGGCGAAGGGGATGCCCATGCTCTTCCTGGGCACGTCTTTCATGCTCGTGGTCGCTGTAGCGGTCTCGTTTGCCGTGCAGGTCACCGGCGTCCTCCTCATCTTCTCGCTGATGGTGACGCCGGCGGCTACGGCCCAGTATCTGTCGAGACGTCCGGGCACGGCAATAGCACTATCGGTAGGAATCGCTCTGATGGCGACTTGGGCGGGGCTCTTTGTCGGGTTCTATACGATCTATCCAGTAAGCTTCTTCATAACCGCGATCGCCTTCTCCCTCTACATCCTCGTCAGGCTGGCGAGGTATGGAATAAGGCCCAAGATGGCCACTCAGGTCTCCAAGAGAAAGTGATTCGGATGCTGCACGACCAGAAGACGAACCGAGACTGGGATTTAACTGCGAATGACGGGATGCAGTCCCGTCTCTTGGGATGATGACAAAACGAAAGGGTAGACGGAACTTGGTTCCGTCTCATGTTCTGCAGACCGACCGTCTCGGTCTACATTGTTGTTGCTGCTGTACCTTCTACCTTAGTGGCGCTGGCGAACCGTGGGCCGACTTGCGTGATCTTGATCTTGGTCTTCTCACCCTGCTTACCTCCCGCCACAAAGATGACAAACCCGTCGATCTTGGTCACTCCATCGCCCCGTCTGCTCGTCTCGGTAATGGTGACTTCGTACTCCTTTCCGACTTCTACTGGCTTGGGTCCGTTGTTGGATGGACCGCTGCCAAAGCGAGATCGCCCGTAACCGCCTCCTCCACCTTGTCCGTAACTCGTTCTTCTTTCATCTCCTAGTGTACGACACTAAGCCTGACTCGATTATCATCGGTATTAAAGCTGTTGCCGCGGCGACGTTTGGACCATAGGAACACGTAAAAGGCATGCTTTTCGCGGTTGAAGTGTGTCTAGTAACGAGTCATCGATTAAAACGCATGCGCTGTGCAACCGTCATGCCATAAGGTTGGTTGAGGTCGCCCCAGGTCATTTTGAATGCCCGGTCTGCGCCCAGTCCGCCGGCACCCGGCGAAGATACAGAAGGTAAAGGCGCCCATAGGCGCTTCCGGTCCTTTCCCTGTCCGTCCACCGCCTCCGTGAGTCCAGCCAGGCCCGCTATCGACCCTGCTGAGTGCGTGGGTTGCGAGGCCTGCTTTTCAGAAAGCCGCCCGCGGTCTATTGCTGTGTTCGGAGCCCTCTCTGAACTGGAAGGTCGGGAGCGATAGGTCAGATATGTCGACGAACGCCTTTGATATCCTCTCCAGCATGCCGAGGAGGTCGACCACGGCCCTCGTGGAGATGGTCCCCCCCTGCGCTATCCTCCTAAGGCGGCCGATGACCTCGCGGTGCATCTCATCGACCTGGAGGTACCCTTTCCTGCTCTGCCCGCCCTCCCTCCCAAGGAAGATCCGGACGGAGGTCTCTTCCATCTCCTCGAGGATCTTCAGGACGTCTCCGATCTCCTTCGCAGACGGGGGTCCGGGAAGCTGCTCCGAGGCCCGACCTGAGAATTCGGCAACCGTATCCCCCACTCCCTCAATGAAGCTGGCTAGGACCCTGTAGTCGAGGCACTCCACCGGCGATAGGTTGTACCTCTCGGAGACCTCCGCGTCTATGGTGGCCGTCCTGATGGCCCTGACCAGCAGGAAGTAGAGCCTGTCCACTTCGTCGTCCCTCTCGGCGATTAGGGACATGGTCTTGCTGTCCTCGATGGCCAGAGCCTCCCTCGTGTCCCTCAGCATTCCCCTCGTCAGGCTCCCCATCCTCCTGACTATCTTCTCCGGATTGAGCGTGGAGGGCTCTGGCAGGAACTGGAGCGTGATGCTCTTGGAGTCCTCGTCCATGATCTCGAGCCCCACCAGGCGTCGGATCACGGCCTTGACCTTCTCGCGGTCCTCCCTTGAGATGGTCTGGCTGCCCTCGATCTTGATTACGTTGTTGCCGATGAGGTACGCGCCGGTAATGTCGTTCACCACGTGCGAGAGGTTGTCGCTAGGGTATACGACCACGGCCGTCTTCGGCTCCTGCTCCCGTGACATCGGGCTCACAATCAGCCTGTTCGGAGAGATCTCCTCGACCAGGACCGACCCGCCCTTGACTATCCCATTCCTCTTCGCCCAGGCTTTTGGGAGTGAGATTAGCACCGTCCCTCCTCCCATCTCGAGAACCTTCCGCGCGTCCACAGGTTCTATAGAGCTCTCTATATTATTTATAGATTATCTTGATATATTCTCTCTCGGTTCGCCTCGCCACCACGACCGATTTGGCAAACGCGCGATCACCGACGGTATCGTCGAAGGTCGCGATAATAGCGATAACAGCAGTCCTCTACGCGGTGGGCAAGGGCCTTACAGCCTTCGTGCCCTCTCCATGGGGGGTTGGCCAGCTTCTCGTCGGGATATTCATCCCCGCCTTCTTCGCCGTCACCTCCGACACCCTCTCCGTCGCCATAGGCGCCGGCCTGGGGACGTTCATCGGAGACTCGCTCCTCCTCGCCCCCCTCGGGCTGACGACGCCGGTCTACAGCCTGGTGGCGGGCGTCCCCGCGAACTTCATCGCCTTCCTCCTCTTCGGATGGTTCGTGAAGCGCTATCGTTCCTGGCCGGCCTTCATCGGCGCGACAGTATCTTTCGTGACCCTCGGCAACCTGATAGCGGCGACGAACCTCGTCCTATTCCTCTCGCTGCCCACTTCGCTGATACTCGGGTTCACCGTCTTCTGGAACACGACCTCCATACCCGCGATCATAATCGCCGTCCCGATCCTGATCCGGGCGACCCAGCCCATCTTCGGCAGATCGGGGATTCTCGTGAACAACCCCGACTGGAGGATGTCGAACCCCCGCAGACAGACGACGATAGCCGTGATATTCGGGGTGCTCTTCCTCGCCCTCGGCGTCCTATTCTTCGTTGCCGCACCACCAAGCACGATTGCAAAGTGGCCCGGCCTCACGACCTACTATACCGTCGCGGCTGCCGCCGTGATAATATTCGCCCCGATCACGACCATAGTCGTCGGGTCGAAGCGCAAGCCGGCGAACTGAGTTGGAAGAGCTGACAGGGAGGGCTTTCGCGCCCTCAGCGATCTCCAACTTCTTCGCGATCCACTACACAGGGACCGTCCCGGCCTCAGACCTGCGGCACACCGGGGCCACCGGGGGCGGCTACATGCTCTCGAGCGGGGTGCTGACGACCGCCCGCGTCGTCAGGGGCGCGAAGGTCGCGGGGCTGAGGGTCGTCGTCAACGGCGACCCCTGGTACGAAGCAGCGACGACGAGAACTGCGGTGGAGCTGCTCGTCGACGCCGCGGGGGAAAGGGGGTGCAGCATCGACCTAGACCAGGTCGTCGGGGTGCCCATCGGCCACGGGTTCGGGGCGAGCGCGGCGTCCGCGCTCTCCGCCGTCATGGCGGTCGCGTCGGCCCTCTCACTCGGTCTCGACCGAGACGAGGTCGCGCACTTCGCCCACGCGGCGGACATCATCTGCAGGACCGGTCTGGGCACGGTCTCGGTGATCTACAAGTATGGCGGGGCCGGGGTGATAGTGAAGGCTGGCGCCCCCGGGATCGCAAAGGTTCTGAGAGTCAGGGTGCCCAGGGGTGTGCGGATCGTGACGGCCTCGCTCGCCCCCTACGAGAAGGGCCTCCTCCTCTCGTCTCCGGCGATGACGGCGAAGGTGAACCGGCTCGGCTCCGAGGCTATCAAGATGGCCTCGGATCTGACGTTGGAGAGCCTCGTTCGCGCTGGCGAGTCCTTTTCCGAGGGCCTAGGGATCGCGTCTCCTCAGGTGCGCCGCCTCGCGAGGACCGCGAAGACCGCGGGGGCTCTGGGGGCCAGCCAGAACATGGTCGGTCACGCGATTCACGCGGTCGTCCTGGAGGGTGACGTGAAGCGCGTCGCTAGTGCCCTGAGGTCCGACAAGCTGTCCCCGGAGGTCGCGGTCTACACTCTTGCGCCCGGACCCGCCGTGAACCTCGATTGAGGGCTGGGCCTAGCCGATGACGAGCAGGTCCTTCGTGTAGTCGAACAGGACCCTGGTCCTGTCCCCGATCGTCAGCGTGTCCTCAATCCTGATCCCGAACTTGCCCGGCAGGTAGACCCCCGGCTCGATCGTCACGACGTCCCCTTCGCGGAGGATGTCCTTCGTGGTCCGTCCTATGGATGGTGACTCGTGGATGTCGATCCCTACCCCGTGGCCCGTGCCGTGGGTGAAGTATGCGTCGAGGCCGTGCTCCTTCAGGACCCCGTTGACGCCTTCGTGGATCGCCCTCCCGCGGGCGCCCTTCTTCGCGAGCTTGACCCCCTGGAGCTGGGCGTCGAGCACCGCCTGGTACGCGTCCCGTCTCTCTTGTGAGACGCTGCCGACAGCGTACGTCCGCGTGCAGTCGGAGCAGTACCCTTCGTATCTGAAGAAGATGTCCGCGACGACCATGTCCCCTCTCCTCAGCTTCCTGTCAGTGAGGTCGGCGTGCGGGAAGGCCGCATTCTCGCCAGACCCGATGATGACCGGGCTGAGCGATCCTTCCGCCGGGAGCGGGGAGAGCTTCTCCTCCGTCGCAAGCTTCATCACGTCGGCTGCCACCTGTCTCTCGGTCCTCCCCTGCCGTATCGAGCTCTCGAGCATCTTGTAGATCTTGTCGAGCCTTCGGCTGGCCCCTCCTATCCTCGCCATCTCCTCGGCGTCCTTCCTTCTCCTCACCGCGATGAAGAGGTCGACGTCGGTCGTCGTCTTGCCGAGGCCGGCATCGTCCTCGTCGCTCAGGACCCTGCCGTGCAGCCGGCTGAGAACCTCCTCGTACTGCTTGAGCTTCCCGACGGTCGGGACGATCTCGACCTCCTTCCCGCTCTCCGTCGCCCTCCTCTCCTCCATGACGGATGTCACCAGCACCGTTGTGTCGTCTCGCACTATCCCTATCCCCCCTCCCCAGAAGTCCGTGAGGTAGAACAGGTTCTTGGGATTGGTCACGACCACCGAGTCAAAGCCCGAGGCTGCAGAAAGAAGCCTCTGGCGCCGCTTTCCAAAGATGCTCATGGGCCGGTGTCCGGATGTCGTCGTAATATATGGTTGGCCGGGCCCCTTGATCAGGCTTGCTGGGCGCCCGACTGACCGCCGCCCAGGCCCCTGTCCTCTGGGACCTGCTGCGTGCCGCAGCTGGGGCAGAACATCGCATCCCGGTCGATCGCGGATCCGCAGTTCCCGCAGAACCTTCCGGCGGTCGGAACCGGAGAGGTGCCCTCCAGAACGGTGCTTCCCTTGCCCCTCTTTCTCATGACCATGATGAACGCGACCACTAACGCGGCCGCTATCACTGCTCCCCCAGCGACGTAGTCGAGATAGGAGGGACCTGCCGACTGGGGCTTTGAGGCCGCCACGAGGGAGGCGAGCGACGCGTTGAAGTCATTGGTCAGGATACCGTAGTATGGGGTGCCTGACCGTGCGGTCGCGACCCCGTTCCCGTTGGTTACGTCGATGTTGAAGGCCGCCTCGGCGGTATCGTCCCCGAAGGTGTAGAGAGAAGGGAAGGGCTTCATCGTCTGGTCCCAGTAGAACAGGGCGAGCGACGCGTCGAGGCTGTAGGTCGCGGCCTGGCCTCCTGCGCCTCCGCCGAAGACGAGTTCGGCGTCAAAGAAAGAGCCGATGTACGTGTTGGCCCCCGCCGGAGTGTACGCCCTCCCGTCGACCACGAAGTCGGCTGAGGCGACGTTCGGGTCGACGATTGTGATCTTGTCGAACCACGTTATCTTGTCAGGCGTCGGACCATCGAGGGCGCGCACGCCCATCGAGATGATGACACCTGTGCCCTGCTCCACGGTCTCGTTCATGTAGAGGACCCAGGCCTGCGGGAGTGTGTAGGTGTAGGTGTAGTTCGAGTTGTAGTTGCCGTAGTACGTCTGGATCACTCCGCTGGTGTTGTCCACCGAGGTCGACCCCGTTCCCAGTATGGTCTGGTTCGTGAGCTCGGCGCCGTCGCCGGTGGTGTTCAGGACGTTGTTCCTGTAGGTCACCGTGGAGGCCCCGGTGTCGAAGGCCAGGACGTTCTGGGGCCAGTAGGTGAAGACGGCCCCGTCAGTGTTGTTGACCTCGAGCACCGCGTTCTCCTGTAGGGAGGACTGATGGCTCTCTGACTGGTTGTCCGTCGCCTGCAGCGTCCTGATGTCGGCGTATCCGACTATGGAGGTCGTGTCCACCTTGTAGGGGGTAATCGTCCCCGAGCTGTTGTAGAGCCCGTAGGCGGCGATCCCGGTCGGGCTCGGAGACCCGAAGTTCAGGAGGAACGGGTTCACGTACGCGGGGATCATGGTGTAGCTGAAGTAGACGTACGCCGCGACGGAGCTCTCATCGGTGATCCCCATCACGTACTGACCGGGGTTCAGAGTCATGTTGTAGCCGACGCTGACTGTCGGGTAGACAGTGAAGTTCGTAATCGTGACCGAAGGCGAGGTGAAGACGACGGTGTTCGTCGTCTGGTCGAGCAGGGCATACTGGACGACCCGAGTCGAGGCGCCGACGATGTCAACCCGGGTGGTCGACCCCAGGGTCTCGACGTGGAGAGGTAGCGTGAACTGTTGGCCCGGCTGGATCGTGACCAGTCCGCCGACGTTGGTCGTCGAGTTGCGGAGGTCGACGTTCGGGTTTACGATGTACAGGCCTGTTATCTCGGCGGGTCCCGCGTAGGCGTATTCGACGAGATAATACGTGCCGGCGCCTTCGAGGAGCGCGTCATGGAGCTGGGGGCCGCCCTGGTAGAAGATCGAGTTCGTGATGTCTCCCGTCGACCTGAAGATGCTGAACTCCTGCTGGTCCATAAACGCCGTGTAGATGCTGACGTTGCTATTGGTAGCATAACCGATTATGGACGGCGCGGTGACCGTTATCGCGGTCGCGTTGTAATACCCAGCCGGGAGAGTGCTCGTGAACTGCTGCTGCGTCTCCTGTGTCAGGGACTGGGCCCTGACGAGCGTGATGGGCTGGCCGACGAGGACGATCGGCAGCGCGATGAGGACGAGCAGAATGGGCGCCTTGAGGCTCTTCGCCACACTGGTAGACGTTCATACGCCCGTATAAAAAATGCGGGCAGCGGTGTCGCTCTCGCCACGCAAGGATCAGACGTGGGGGTATGCTTCCGATGCCGAAACGAGGGGCGAGAAGTGCTCCACGACGGGGAACGGGTCATAGAAGTGGTGCAGAAGCCGCTTCCACTCCTCGTACTCCGAGGACTTCCGGAACCCTTCCGTGTGATCCTCCAGGCTGCGCCAGCGCACGAGCAGGACGTATCTTTCCGGGCTCTCTATGCCGCGCGCGAGCTCGTGCGAGACGTACCCCTTCGCAGACATGATGATCCGCTCCGCGCTTCGGAAGGCCGACTCGAAAGCGGCCGACTCACCGGCTTTTACGTCAAGGATTGCTACCTCGAGAATCAAGTCCAGGGTCCCCCTTGCTGCCACACGCCTGCGCTCTCACTGAACATATTGGCCACGGTGGGCCCTACGCTGCTTATCTCTCTTCCCACAGTCCCGGCCGAGAAAGCGCTCGCCTCTCGAGAAACAATAAATAACGTTCAGCCCAAAACTTACCCGTTGTCTTCTTCAAAGTTCTTCAGGAAGGATGAGGTCGCCGGAAAGATAGTCGTCGAAACGTCGGGGAAGGCGCTGGGAAAAACCAAGGATATCGCGTTCGGTCTGGATGGAACCGTCGCCATGATAATGCTGACGAACGACAACTCAGAGGAGCTGATCACGATGGACAGGGTTCTGGGCGTGGGAGACTACATCGTCGTAAAGAAGGCCGCACCCGAAAGGAATCCCTCGCCTGCCCCGGTCGAGGGCGCGGCGTCTGTCCCTCCCGCGTACGCGATTCCGGCGCCTCCTCCTGTCCCGGCGGCTCCCATCGCGTCCATCTGCAGGAACTGCGGAAGCTCTCTGAGGCTTGGAGCCAAGTTCTGCACGAAGTGCGGGACCCCGGCGTAGCCGTTAGGGACCGTCTGGTCGATCACTTAACCCCCCTACCGCTCCGACGACCAGCCCCTCTCGGCCCCCGCCCGCGTCGACTAACATCTTAGTTTCGCGGCGTGCCCTTGATACGCTTATATCGCATAATATCGGTGCGAGATGTCACTGGAGCTTCAAGAATGGGCTTTATTCGAAGGCTGGAGGTAAAGGGTTTCAAGTCATTTGGCCCGAAGACCCTCACCATATCCTTCGAGCAGGGGCTCAACGTCGTCACGGGCCCGAACGGGAGCGGCAAGTCGAACATAGCGGACGCAATCCTCTTCGCGCTGGGTGAGAATTCACCCAGGGTCCTCAGGGCCGCCCAGGGACGTCTCTCGGGCCTAATCTACGACCCCAAGAAGGAGAGGGAGGAGAGCGCCTACTCCGAGGAGCGCCCCACCAGCTGCCGCGCAACGATACAGTTCGATAACGTAGATAGGAAGATCCCCATCGACACGGACCTCGTCACCGTCTCGAGGGAACTAAGGAGCAACGGAGAGAATGTCTACTTCCTGAACGGGAAGAAGACCAACAAGGGCGAGATATCCGACCTGCTCGAGGTCTCGGGCCTGTCACCGAGCGGCCTCAACATAATCCCGCAGGGCGCCGCGACAAGGGTCGCCGACCAGACCCCGGACGAGAAGCGGAAGATGATCGAGGAGGTCGTGGGCATCTCGAGGTTCGACGAGAAGAAGGCCGAGGCTCAGAAGCAGCTCTACCAGGCGGACACCAAGCTACAGATTGAGCTCGCGAGGACCGGCGAGATGAAGTCGCAGCTCGAGAGGCTCGAGGAGCAGAGAAACGACCTCGTCCGGTTCATGCAGCTCGAAGGGCAGGTGGCGTGGCTGACGGCCGTGCAGACTTCGCGCAGGGTGGCCGAGCTCAGAGAGAGGCTGGGTTCGACGAAGAAGCAGGAGGAAGAGATGCTCCTGAAGCTCGACGAGGTCCGCAAGAGGAAGGATGGGTTCGAGGCGAGGATACTCTCCGTCGGCGAAGAGCGCGAGAAGTTCATCACCGAGGTGGTCCAGGGCGGAGGCGAAGGCCCAACCCTTCTCAGAGACACGAGGGAGTCTGCCAAGATTAAGCTCGATCAGCTCACGGCTGAGATGCAGAAGCGGGAGGAGAGCATGAAGCGGCTGGAGGAGGAGTCCATCCCCACGCTCAGGATACTGCTAAACGAGAAGAAGAAGACGATAACCGCCTCGACCTCCACGGTCGAGAACCTCGCATCGACAGAGGGGAAGGTCGAGTCCAGGCGGAGGGAGGTCGCGTCCCAGCTCGAAGGGGTGAGGGAGGCCGAGGAGGTGCTCCGTGCGACCATGGAGAAGAGGAGGAAGCAGAACGACAGGACGGCGGAGAAGATGGCCGAGCTCAACCAGAGCCTGACCCCCCTCGACTCGGAGGCGAACGTCGTGAACGCCAACCTTAGCGTCGAGAAGAAGAGGCTCGATGAGCTGGACGTGAAGCTGAAGAGCTTCCAGGGGATGCTCGACAAGCTGGACTCGAATACCCGGCAGCTCTTCGACCTGCAGGCCAAGACTGCTCACGAGCTCGGCGACATAGACCAGAACCTCACTCAGCTCGAGCAGAGGAGGGGCGACCTCGGGCGCAGCATCGACATAGCGGGCCGTGTTCTCGAGAAGGCATCTGGGGAGGTCGCGCTCACTGCTGTCAAGAAGGACCTCACAGACGAGCTGTCCGGAGACAGGATCGGGCATTCGCGGCTGAGGGAGCTCTGCGAGGAGGGAGGGGTTAACGGCTACATCGGAGTGCTCAACCAGTTGATCGGTTATCCTGCCCAGTACTCCAGGGCATGCGCTGCGGTGATGGACCGCTGGATGAACGCCTTCCTCGTCGAAGACGTTCGCGCGATGACGGCCGTCATCAAAGCCGGGAAGAGGCTCAACATCAAGTCCTTCGCGGTCATACCGCTCTCGGAGGTATCTTCGACCCCTTCCATGGACGTCGAGAGGTCGGCCGGCGTCATAGGGCCCATCGCGGGCGTCCTGAAGACCGACAAGCAGTACCGCGGCCTCGTGAACTTCATCGCCGGAGACGCCGTCCTTGTGGAGTCAGAGGCGATCGCCTACGTCCTAGCTTCCGAGGGCTTCAGAACGGTCACCCCCAACGGCGAGATCTTCGAGCTGGGAGGGAGGGCCTTCGCCTATGGCCTGCACGACGTCGTCGCGAGCATCCTCCAGGGCCTGGAGGACATAGAGGACATAGGCGAGGTCGAGACCGCCGTGGGCGCGCTGAAGGCGGCCATCGAGAAGCGTAAGCAGATACTCATCTCTCTGGAGTCCGACGGTCGGGTGCTCAGCAAGGACCGCGTCAAGAAGATCGCGTCGGTCGCGGCCATGGGCGCCGAGGCCGAGACGATATCGCGGCTCTCGAAGAGGTACAGGGCGATCTTCCGTTCGCAAAAGCAGGACAGGGACAACCAGCAGAAGATCGTGGACCGGTATCTTCGCCGTCAGCAGTCCCTCCTGTCCAAGAGAGACTCCCTCACGGCGGAGCTGAGGACTCTCGAGGCCGCGCTGAAGGAGTGGGACGCCTTGGAGCTCGACAGGATTCTCATCGAGCTGGAGGGATCCCGTAGCGACCTGACGCTGCAGCTCAACGAGCTCAGCTCGCGCGTCTCGGACGTGCACCTATCGTACTCGCGTGAGAGGTCCAACCTCGAGGAGATGCTCGAGCCCAGCTACCAGAGGGTGCGCGTTGACTTCGAGAACGCGGAGCTGAAGTACGAGGACGACAGGCTCTTCATCCAGAATGGCAGGCGGGAACTGAGCGAGCTCAACAAGAGGTTCATCGACCTCGACGCCCAGCTGCAGAAGGTCCTCTCCTCTTCGACCAACAGCCAGCCCGTCATCGCAGAGTTCACCACGAAGATCAAGAGGCTCGAGGAGGAGCGCAACGCCGCCGAGAGGTCTGCGATCAACACCGAACGCGAGATCTTCTCGCTCCAGCAGGCTGCCATCACGACCCAGGAGAAGGTCGACCAGTACCTGAGCCAGCTGCGGTTCTACGGCTACGACGACGCCCTCGAGGTCTTCGAGGGCAGCGACCAGATGCTCTCGCAGGTGGAGTTCGAGTTCGAGGCCCTCGGCAAGTTCGTCAACAAGAGCGCCGAGAGGGAGTACGCCGCTATCTACGACAACTACAGGCACCTCTCGGAGCGCATCAACGAGCTAGAGCGCGAGAGGACCTCGATCGTCCGGTTCATCGAGAACATCGACTCCGAGAAGAAGAAGGTCTTCCTGTCTGCCTTCGAGACGATCAACACCGAGTTCGCGGCGACCTTCAAGCGCCTCACCAACGGGGAGGGCAGGCTGGAGATGGAGAACAGGGACGACGCTTTCGCGGGCGGAATCTTCCTGATGGGGAACTTCCGCGGCAAGGGCGACTGGGAGTCCTCCTCGATGTCGGGCGGGGAGAAGTCCGTCACCGCCGTCGCCCTGATTCTCGCGATACAGAAGGTCAACCCTCACCCGTTCTACCTCTTCGACGAGATCGACCAGAACCTCGACCAGAACAACTCGAAGAACCTCGCCGAGTTCTTCCGCGTGCGGTCAGCAGGGGCTCAGATCATGGTGGTCTCGCTCAAGGACACGATGGTCGCGCAGAGCAACGTCACCTATGGCGTGTACGCTGTCGGAGGGATATCGAGGATCGTGCGCTCTAAGCTGGAGGTTGAGGTAAAGAGTGGTTGAGGACGAGTCGCTGGCCAGGCCGCCGCTGAACCTGCTCATCGACCCTAGGGCGGCGAAGCGCCATAGCCCGTGGGAGATTCACATCACTGAGCTCCTGGACCTATTCCTGAAGGCGATAATGAAGTCGGAGATCATGGACCTCCGCGTCGCCGGGACGGCGGCGCTCACTTCGGCGACCATCTACAGGTTCAAGGTCGAGTCGCTCTTCCTCTTCGAGAGGCTCCAGAGGGAGAGGAAGGTAATCGACTCCACCCAGCCACCGCAGATCGTGGTCATGCCCTTCAGGTACGAGATCTACTCCACGACCGTCGACGAGCTCTTCGACGCGCTCGCGCGCATCCTCGAGGAGATAGTCGTCCAGGAGAGGGAAGAGAGCACGATCTCGACGTCGCTCCTCGAAGACTCGCCGCCTCCGAACCCTGAGGAGTACCTGATCACCATCCTCTCGAACCTCCAGGCGTTCAAGGCGATTCTGAGGGACAGGATCGGTGGCCTTGGAAGGATAAAGTTCTCCGAGCTTATCCGAGGCATGCCCATCGTCGAGGCCGCGAGGACCTTCATCCTCATTCTCTTCTCTGCGAGCGGCGGCGAGCTGGTCCTCGAGCAGGACGGGGAAGAGGACTTCCTGGTCATCCTGGTGGGCTAGTTTGAGCGAACCTGGGAAGGACATCCGCGCAAGGATAGAGGCTGCTCTCTACTCGTCGGGCCGCGCGCTCGACGCCGACCAGCTCGCTGGGGCCGCGGGCATAACATCCAAGAAACGCGTGATTGAGGAGGCGAAGGCGATAGCCGTGAGCCTCAAATCCGCTCTATCCGCTGTCGAGATCGTGGAGTACCCTGGGCCGAGGTTCGCGATGCAGCTCAAGGCCGAGTACACGAGCGTGGCTCGGAGGTTCGCTACGAAACCTCTCCTATCGAAGGCCGCGCTCAGGACCCTCTCGTTCATCGCCTACTTCCAGCCGATCTCGAGCACCGACCTTGCGGCAAGGAGGAGCTCGGCGGTCTACGAGCACGTCAAGGACCTCGGGGAGGTCGGGTTCCTGGTCTGGGTGAGGAAGGGACGGTCCAAGCTCTACAGCACGACCCCTGAGTTCGCGGAGTACTTCGGCCTTAGCACCGACGTGCCTTCGATGAAGCGCCAGCTCGAAAGAAGAACGATGATACTCAGGTGACAGCCGGCCGCACGAGCCGCTTCGCCGTCCTGCCGAGTGTTTTATCCTCAAATGATTTCCTCCCCAGTTAGCACGCTCGGGTCTACCACGACCCCTCTGTCCTCCAGCTTCTTGTAGAACATGTGGATCGGAGTCTCGACCTTGGAGAGGTCGAAGGCT
>Ga0182014_10001480_pt1 | contig 31210 bp, 30 predicted proteins | sample 612S2DmetaG_FD_120489 | JGI IMG/M metagenome (GOLD analysis project Ga0182014, IMG submission 120489) | Permafrost microbial communities from Stordalen Mire, Sweden - 612S2D metaG | ecosystem: Environmental > Terrestrial > Soil > Wetlands > Permafrost | place: Sweden: Stordalen | collected... | reverse complement strand
TTCCTAAACCGTCCCCGTCTGCGGCTAAGCATTTCGAGGCTGAATTGCTTAAGCAGGAGGCGAATCCTGCTTGCGGCCCACGCTTTTGCCCTGTGTATGCTTCCCGCAAGTCGTTCGGTGCCGGCATCCCTGGGGACTCCGGCTCCTGTCCTCGTTGCAGGCAACACTCGGGTTTGGGCGGTTGGTTAGACCTTTCCATCTAGTTCTTTCGTTCTAAACTCCGGCGGCTCTCCGCCAGACCAGAGGGACTTTCACCCTCGGAGCAGCAAGACTTCACCTTGGCGCTCAAGAATTTGCTTTTGGCGCGTCCGCTTGTACTTGGCGCTGCGCGGCTGAATCGCTCACTGGAGCGAACAGCAGCCAGTGAAAACATGACATTCTCATGGACCGACCCCTTCACGCCCGCGCTCACCGGCTGGCGGGACAACAAAGGCCCAGCCGGTGAAGACTGCGCCAGAAACTTTGGGATTGCATAGCCTACGCAACAGAGCTAAAAGGGCTCAGAGGTTCTATGAGCGACACGGAATCCGAGTTTGTCACCTGCCCCTGCAATACCTGTGCGGGCAAGATTCAATTCGACCGGGCGTTATTCGACCCAGCAGCCCCGGCGGTGGTCACCTGTCCCCATTGCGGGCTGGAAACGACACTCCACATTCCAAGCACCCCGGTGGCCATTCCCGCGCCCACAGTGCCGCCGCAAATACCAATTCCGCCGGTCATTTGCCCCCCGCCCGTTAAGGCGAAGAACTACGGTCGTGGCGTTGCTGTCGCGGGCTTTGTTGTTGTCGTACTATTGCTTGGCGTTTCGTTGGCCAAAACTCTGCTCGATTATCAAAAGGATTATCAAGAGAGGAGCAAAGTACAAGTCATCTCCACGGAGGTAAAGTACGACCCAGTTAACCTCACCTACGACCCGGCTCATCCTGTACGGGCTTTCGCGGTTTGGGTCCGGAACGGTTCACGTTTCGCTATTCGAGACATTCACGTAGAATGGGAGTTCTACGCCCAGAGCGGCACGAGGTTAGGAACCTATGATTTCACTTTCTACGAGACTCTCCAACCCAGCGATTCGAGAACATTCCAGACAGATTTTGTACGGGCAATGCCGGACCGAACCGAAAAATATGGTGCCCTTATTCGAGGTTTTGAGTTTGTCAAATGACGCGGATGAGGGGCAATCGTCCGACGGCCCGATTCTAAGCCCCGCCCCCGCTCACCGACTGCCCCTGGACGCATCGAGGCCGGCCCCGCGATAGAATGGACGTTGCGCCGCCCAGACGCGGCAAGGCGAGGCCGTGGCCTGCGTGGCGTTCAACCAGGGGGGGCGAAAATGGTGCGCGGCTCAGAGGTCGGGCGTGCTGATTTGAATGGCACCAGCACTCGAATTTGAGCGTGCCGCGGAGTTGTTCAGGCATCCTGTCGACTCGCCGCCGACAGGCTCGTGGGAAGAATGATCGCCGGCCACATCGCTCACTTGCTCCGCCAGGAGTACGAATTTAGAGCCGACGCGATCTTGAGAATTTGGCGCGGGAGGAAAGGCGACTACCAACCCACCGAAGATTACGGTAGCAGCTATGATCTTTCGATTCATTAATGAAAGCTGTAAGCGGGCCACTGGGTTTTGTCAAGCTGCGATAGATTGGACCCTTCCCGCCCCGAATCGTGCCCCAGAGCGCCGGAACCGCACCTCTGGAGCATCCAGAACGCGCTTTCCCGATGTGCCCTGATAGCGGACACCATCCCGGTAAAGATCATGTGACAACGCCGCCAGAAGGCGCCCAGGGAAGCGGTGTTGAGAGTCTCACCACCAGGACCGCACTGCCGATTTTAAGCCCCGCCCGCGTTCACCGGCTGGCCCACAGCGAGCTTTGATTGCCTTCCCTGAGACCGACATCCCGCGCTGGTTCGATGCCAGAGACCTTTAACTGATGTCGAGGTAGGGACACCGGTTGTTTTGCTATTGCTATTCTTCGTCTCAGTCCACTGGTGGATGAGGCCGAGAAACACTTTTGTGGCCTCGGAAAAAGTATTGATGACCTCCGCGTAAGTCGAGTCGGGAATGTGCTCACTACCTGGACCAATCTTCAGGCTTAGCACATTCTCAACGCCCTCCTTTTTCTTGATGGCGTCGAAAAAGTGCTTCTCGGAAAGGTGGATGTAACCAGACGAGTGCTTGTACACGCCAGCCACCCAGGCATGGAGCTTCGAGAACTCAGTCACAAGGTAGTCGTCTCTCAAGAGCTTCCCGTCGCGGGACTTGAGTTTGCGGACTGGTGTACCGCCAAAGACGGCCAGTGCGAACTCGTGCGGGTTGGAAACAAGGGATGCCGCATAAAACCGGAGACAGTTATCCAGTTGGAGGCGCAGAAGAGGCGCGGCAGCGAGAAAGTTCTTCTTCTGCATTAGTATCGTGAAACCGGAATGCAGATTGGCCGAGCGATTGATGGCGGCTACCGCAAGGAGGTCGAGCGGGTAACCTGTGGCTCCGGCTGCCTGCAACATCTGCATGCCAAAATGGCTGTGAAGTGGCCCATACTTCTCGAGTTGGGACATGGCGGACTCAAGGGGCGAAGGCATAGAAAACTTGAGAAGAAGCCTAACGCTAAATGGCGCGCCGCCAAGGATTAGTGATTGAAGCAGTGATGTGGTCGGAGCGCTCGCTGGATCAAAACTGACTGCCTATAATTTTCTTGCTGTTGCAAGTATCAACAGGCAGTAGGAACGTCAGCGGCTCCCCCTCGGATGCTATTTCGTACCTCTGTCGAAGGTCTTCAAGCTCCTTGCCTATCTGCGCGACCTTGCTGTCCTTATTGTGAAGTTCCTTTTCAAGAACCTTGAACGCTTGGATAATGTTTTGTCTGTTCATAAGTCTAAAATGGCCAGCAGCCTAACTCAGCCACGCGGGGCCAAAGCCTTCTATTTTCTCGGCTCCACTTCTAGGCCTATTTCGGCGTATTTGCTGTCAACGCCACGCCGGAAATAATGAACGACGTTTGTTACTACATGTTGGGAATTATGATTACAGTCTCCCAACTCAACGACTTCGCCTTTGCGAGGAACAGAATTCCACTCAAATATCTCGGGTTCTTCCCCTTTCCTGATTATTGTTATTTTGATCTTTTTCATAACACTTTCTCAATGACACCTAGCAATTCATTCCGTGTTTCATCACCGAGGCGCAGTTTATGGAGCGAGCGGAGAGGCGTCAAGAGGGAAGACGAGGAAGACGAGGATTTTACGGTGGGCAGGAGTGAACCAAGTTGCCGCCGGGACAAGCCGGTGATGGTGGCGCAATGGTGTTGCCAGGGGTTTGGTGACATGGTAGAATCCGGACGGTTCAGGTCAATGCTCTGGAAATGACTTATGGCGGAAAGAATACCTGAAGTGGTGGCCCCTCGCTATGTCACTTGCGCTTGCGCTCATTGCGGCGGACATATTGAGTTTGACGCCGGCGGTTTTGAGAAAGGGGAAACGCGCACTGTGCCCTGTCCGCATTGCGGGTTAGAAACGATCCTCTCTGTGCCACATCAAAAAGCGCTACCGATTATTACGCCATCAAACCAGCAAAGTGAAACTCCGCAACCCTTCGCATCGTTGTCATATAACGACAGTATTGAATTGATTAGAAATGCGGCTGAACAAGGAGACGCGAGGGCGCAGCATTGGTTGGCATTTCGCTACATAAACGGCGAAGGCGTGCCAGAAGATTACAGCAAGGCAGCAATGTGGTTGAGCAAGGCCGCTGAGCAGGGATTTGTTGAATCGCAAATACATTTGGGGTTTGCTTATTTGGAAGGGATGGGTTTGCCACGAGCTTACAGCAAGGCAGTAATCTGGTTAAGTAAAGCAGTCGAGCAGGGAAACGCACAGGCGCAAAATATGTTGGGATGTTGCTACATGGAGGGAGAAGCCATTCCGAAGGACTACCACAAAGCCGCATTGTTATTTATCAAAGCCGCCGAGCAGGGAAACCCCGATGCACAATTCAATTTAGCCGGTTGTTGTCTCAATGGCTGGGGCGTGCCAGAAGATTCGGTTGACGCGTATAGATATGCCAACCTTGCTGCCGCACAGGGTCACAAAGCCGCAATCGATATGAGGGATGAATTGTCGAATAGATTGAGTTTATCCCAAATCACCGAAGGCCAGCGCCGAACCGGCAGCCCAAAAACAAGCCAGGAATACCGGACGTGGGGTTGATTGGGTCACACTGGTCGAGTGGAGCGGAGGCGCGACCGGTTTAGACCAATGGCTTCCTGTGTGTCTGCCCTTTCGAGCATTGTGGCAAATGGCCATCAGGTCCTGCCCACGTTTCCTCCACCCCCTCTGTTCATTCCGTACGGCGGGTTTTCCCCAGTTCGGCTGGAAGCCAGCCTGATCATCCTGCGCCCTTCCGCAACCGTCCCCGGCTGCGTTTGATGCAGGACCTGCGGTCCTTTCCGTTTCTGGCTCAGTGTCCAGGCGTCTCGAACCACGGCTGTGCCCACACCTACGTCCGCGAACGGGTGTGGCACGCGAGCCAGGCACTGCGGCAGCGCCGGGACGGCGCGTTGGAGTTCCGCCTGCAAACCTCCAGCCGCAAGGAACTGACGCGCTGGATTCTCTCCTGGATGCCGCACGTCAAGGTGCTCGCTCCGCGCCAACTCCGGGACCGGGTGCGGCAGCGGATGCGTCAGGGATTGGCTCGTTGCTTCAGCGTCTCCGGCCACGCCTCCCAGAAGCGGATGAGGGCCTTGCGCTGCGGTTCGTTGAGGGCGTTCATCCAAATCAATGGCCGAGCGGACTTCGGTGTTCTCGTCCGCGTCGGCCACTTCGCGCGCGGGGCGGTAATCGTAATCGCCAAGGTCCTTGAAATGGGCGCAGACCTCGTCCGGCACCTGGAGGGCGTCCAGCGCCGGATGGGCGGCGAAGAGGCCGCCGTTGTAGGCGGGGATGTTCAGGCCGGCATTGGCCCCATCACGAATTGCTCCTTGTCCTTCTGGAAGCGACCCAGCACGGCATCGGCGACCTTGCCGTCCACCTCGACGTGGCGTTCGCGGGAAAAGGTGGAGGTGTCCGGCGATTCGGCGGGGCCGGTGCCGGAGAGATGGGAGTTATGGGAATTATGGGAGTTATGAGGGTCGGCGGGGCCAACCGGGGCGGTGTAGTCGAGCAGGCCGCAGAAGATGTCGGCGAGGAAGTCCGGGAGCAGGGCGGTTTCCTTGAAGTCGTCGGCGCGGCCGGAGGCGATGAGGCGGGCCCATTCCTGGAGCTTGGGCTGCCAGTTCTCCACGCGCTCCGGCAGGTTGAAGGCCCGCACTTGTTGGCGCAGGACTTCCGGGTGGAAGCGCGGTTTGGTTTCAGGAGCCGTTTGCCGAGGGGCAGGTAATGCGGTGCCGGGCCGAAACCAAGCCGATTTCTGCAGGGGAAGGGAGATTGGGGAGGGGGGGAACATCCAACATCCAACATCCAAAGCGGGGGAATTGGAAGCATTGGGCACCGGGAGGTCGTTTTCGCGGCGGCAGAGCCCGAGAAAGGGCGGCCTGGCACTGGAATCCCGCTAGTGAATAGCTACCGAATACATGGTGTACGACTATCCAGTACCTAGCCAACACCTATCCATCACCTATCCATCACCTATACACCACCTATACACCACCTATACACCACCTATCCAACAGCTATCCAACAGCAGGCGGATGCGTGAAAATCACGCATCGGGGAGAGACCCCCGGAAGCCACCCCAAAGCCACATCAATGCGACATCAAAGCCACTTCAAAGCGTGTTGATAGCCAACTGATAGGCACCCCATTGCGACCCTAATGCGACTCCAAAGCCACCCCAATGCGACCCTAAGGCCACCCCAAAGCCACCCCAAGGCGCCATCAATGTGACAACAAAGCCACCGAAAGGCGAAGGCAAGAGGCTGCATGCAGAATGCAGAAACCCGGCTAGCCGGCGGCATTTAGGGCGCGAAGGACGATGGTCTGGGCCTCGGCCACGATTGTCTCCAGATGCTTCTCGTCGCGGAAGCTCTCGGCATAGACCTTGTAAAGGTTCTCCGTCCCGGAGGGCCGGGCGGCGAACCAGCCGTTGGCGGTGACGACCTTCAAGCCGCCAATGGGTTCGTTGTTGCCCGGAGCGCGGGTCAGCTTGGCGATGATCGGTTCACCCGCCAGGTCCGATACTGTGACTGCTTCCGGGGACAGCTTCTCCAGGCGCGCCTTCTGGTCGGGAGTGGCGGGCGCGTCAATGCGCGTGTAATACGGCATGCCGAATTCCGCTACGAGCGCTTGAAAGTGCTCCCCGGGGTCCTTGCCAGTGCGCGCGGTGATCTCCGCCGCCAGCAGGTCCATCAGGATGCCGTCCTTGTCGGTCGTCCAAACCGTGCCGTCCTGCCGCAAGAAGCTCGCCCCGGCGCTTTCCTCCCCGCCGAAGCAGTAGGAGCCGTCGAGCAAGCCTGGCGCGAAATACTTGAATCCCACCGGCACCTCGGCCAGGCGCCGGCCCAGCTTGCTTACCACGCGGTCAATCAAGCTGCTGCTGACCAGCGTCTTGCCCACGGCCGACTTGGCGCTCCAGCCGGGCCGGTGGGTGAGCAGGTAGCCGATCGCCACCGCCAGATAGTGATTCGGGTTCATTAAGCCCGCTGACGGTGTCACAATGCCGTGCCGGTCGGAATCGGGGTCATTGGCGAAGGCCACGCGGTACTGGTCCTTCAGCCGGACCAGCCCGGCCATGGCGTAAGGGCTGGAGCAATCCATGCGGACCTTGCCATCGTGATCGACCGACATGAAGGAGAAAGTCGGGTCGAGCTTCGGGTTGACCACGGTGATATTCAGGCCGTAGATGGAGTTGATCGGCTCCCAGTAGGGCAATGCGGCGCCGCCCAGGGGGTCCACTCCCAATTTGAGTCCGGCGGCTCGGATGGCTTCGACGTCAATGACGTTCCGCAAATCATTCACATAGGGCAGGATGAAGTCTTCTTCCTGCGTGGTTCCCGCCTTGATGGCTGTGGCGAACGGCACGCGCTTCACGTCCGCATTGCCCTCGCGCAGCAGGTCGTTAGCCCGATCTTGCACCCACTTCGTGACGCTCGTTTCGGCAGGGCCGCCGTGAGGCGGGTTATACTTCAAGCCGCCGTCCTCCGGCGGGTTGTGCGATGGCGTGATAACGATGCCGTCGGCCAGGTGCTCTTTGCGGCCCCGGTTATAGACGAGGATGGCCCGCGAGATGACCGGTGTCGGCGTCACTCCGTCGTCAGGCTGTATGAAGGTCTGGACGTTGTTGGCGGCCAGGACTTCGAGAGCGGTGCGCTGAGCCGGTCCGGACAGGGCGTGGGTGTCCTTGCCCATGTAAAGTGGGCCGTCAATGCCCTGGCTGCGCCGGTAATTGCAGATCGCCTGGGTGATCGCGAGGATGTGCGCCTCGGTGAAAGTGCCGCGCAGGGAGGTGCCCCGGTGCCCGGCTGTGCCGAAGTTGACCATCTGATCGCGGTTACCCAGATCGGGCCGGCGCGCATAGTACTCCCGTTCAAGCCGGGCCACATCCACCAGCATTTCCTTCGGCACCGGCTTGCCTGCCAGGGGAGAAATCGTAACGGGTTGTTTCGTCTTCGTAAGCATTGGTGGTTCATTCTAACCGGTGTCCGGCGCTAGATCAACAGCGCTCCAATTGACAGGCTGCTCAACCTGATTTCTTTGCCGAATCCCCGTAACCTTTTCCGATGCTCCGCAGTCTATATCTTATGCCAGGGCACTTCGGGACGCGGCGGCGCTGGCGGACGGCACTGCGCCCGTGCCCCGCCCGGTGACTCGGGGGTAGAGAGAAGGAGGATGCTTGGAACATGCTAGGAACGAGCTTGAAACATCCTTGGAACACGCCGACTGCTCTAGTGGTGAGCCGGCGCTACGCCGGTGTTGCTCCACCGGCGCGGGCTGGATGCCAGGGACCCGCCAGGCTCATTCAAAGGCGATTCCCGGCAAGCCCACTGACTCGTTCCTGCCTGCGCCACCGTTCCCGGACTGAATTGACAACTCCCCTGCCCTGCGACACTCTGGGCGCATGGCAAAGCCAGCATTGGGCCGGGGTTTGGGGGCGTTGTTGGGCGACAACCCCATCGCCAAGCCACTTTCTCCGGCGCCAGCCTCCAGCACAGTCCCGGGGGCGGCATCGGTGACGGATGAGCGTGAACGCGTGCAGCGTGTCGCGCTCGACCGCATTCGGCCCTGCCCTTTCCAACCCCGCAAGGACTTTTCTCCTGAGGCCCTGCGCGAATTGGCCGACTCGATCAAGGAGCGCGGCATCGTGCAACCGCTCATCGTCCGTGAACGCGACGGGCACCTGGAACTGATCGCCGGCGAACGCCGCTGGCGGGCAGCCCAACTCCTCGGCCTGGCGGATGTGCCTGTTATCCTGCGTGAGGCTGATGACCGCGCGGTCCTCGAACTGGCGCTGATTGAGAACTTGCAGCGGGAGAACCTCAACCCGATTGAAGAGGCCCAGGGCTACGCGCAGCTCATTGAGCAATTCCAGCTAAAGCAGGAGGAGGCGGCGGCGAAAGTGGGCAAGAGCCGCACTGTCGTGGCCAACGCGCTGCGTCTCCTGAAGCTGCCGCCGCCAATTCAGTCGAGCATCCGCGAGGGCCGGTTGTCCGTCGGCCACGCCAAAGTCATCCTGGGATTGGCCGGCGAGACGCAGCAGAGGCTTGCTTTCGAACGCATTCTTAGAGAAGAACTCAACGTTCGTCAGACCGAGGCGCTGGTGGCGCGCTTGCAGGCCCGCGAGGCTGGCACCGCCTCTAAGTCGGGGCCCATTTCAGCGGTGAGCCGGGATGCCCATGTCACCAGCCTTGAGAATCAACTGCGCGAGCGCTTGGGCACGAAGGTACATTTGCGCTACGCCCATGGCAGAGGCGCTTTGGAGGTTGCCTTCTTCAGCGACGCCGAACTCGAACGCATCTTGCAGATACTAGGAGTCACGGAGTGACGGGGTAAGGGAGTGATGGAGTGATGGAGTATTGGAGCATTGGGGGAATCGGGCCATCCGAAGGGCGGGCTTTACTGTTCTCCAGGATTTGATATTCAATGGCGATGGAAACCAGTTATAGGAACAAGAACCGAGGCTACCAGCAGTTGCGGGTGTGGCAGGATGCAATTGAATTCTACGTTCTGAGCTGCCGGGTATTCCGGCGGTTTCCTTACGAGCTCAAGCGAGTGGCCTTGCAAGCGATTGCCTCTGCTGATTCGGTGCACCGTAACATCGCTGAGGGCTACTGCCGACGTTCCATCCGCGAGTATCTCTACTATTTGAATATTGGGCTCGGCTCTCTCGGCGAGTCTGTCTCCGGCGTTTATGCCTGCCGCCAAGCTGAGCAGCTCACAGAATGCGAGTTCAATCCCTTAGACGCCTTGGCTTTCAAGCTGGAAAACGGCCTCCTGAAACTGGTCGAGAGCTTGGAGCGAAAGCAGGACGCCGGCGATTGGATTGACACGCTGGTAATCAAGGAAAGCAACGTTGCTTACGGATAAGCATTACTCCATTACTCCATCACTCCACCACTCCATTCCCCTCATGCGAGAACAAACCGCCAAACAACTCCTTGCCGCCGCAACCCAAGCCAGCCAGATGACCGCTTTTGTCGGACTGGATGGCTTTGTGGATGACATCCTCCACGTCGTGGACAAGCGCGAAAGCGCAGAGAAGTATCTGCGCCTGCCGACGATTGCTCAGCTCGCCGAGCGTCTGGCCGCCGCCGCCGGCCGGAGCACCAACGTCGAGCTGGTCAGCCAACTCAACAAGCTCGGCGGCAACGGCCCCATCATGGCCAATGCGCTGGCCAGCTTCGGCCTCAAGGTGACTTACCTCGGCATCCTCGGCTACCCGAACCTGCACCCGGTGTTCGCCGACTTCGCCAAGCGCGCCGAGGTCCACTCCATCGCCGAGCCGGGCTACACCGATGCGCTGGAGTTCGACGACGGGAAAATCATGCTCGGCAAGCACGAGTCGCTCAAGCAGATGAACTGGGAGAACATCAAGGCCCGATTCGGCCAGGAGAAGTTCTCCGCCAAGTTCGGCAGCGCTGACCTCGTCGGCTTCGTCAACTGGACCATGCTCACGCACATGAGCGACATCTGGGCTGCCGTCCTCAAAGAGATTTGCCCTGGCATGAAAGGCCCGCGCCGCAAGCTCTTCATCGACCTAGCCGACCCTGAGAAACGCACCAAAGGAGACATCCTCCGAGCCCTGGATCTGGTTGCCGCTTTCCAGAGACATTTCGACGTCGTCCTGGGCTTGAACGAGAAGGAAAGCATCGAGGTTGGGAAAAACCTTGGCTTGAACACCAGCGACCATTCGCCGGAAGGGTTGACGAAGCTATGCCAGGCCATTCATCAGCGCGTTCCCGTGGAGACCCTTATTGTTCATCCGACCGCCTACGCGCTCGCCTCGGGGCCCGACGGCACGGCCCTGGTGCAGGGTCCATTCACCCCCAAACCGAAGATCACGACGGGCGCGGGCGACCATTTCAATTCCGGCTTCTGCCTGGGCAAGTTGCTCGGTTTTTCGACCGACCGCTGCCTGCTCACCGGCGTCGCCACCAGCGGCTTTTACGTGCGCACCGGCCAAAGCCCGGCTATACCGGACCTGGCGAAGCTGTTGCGGAACTGGCCAGCTTGAGCATGCCCCTGATCATCGTCAAATACGGCACCCCAGTGCTCCGCCAGAAAGGCGCGCGCATCGACGCTATAACGCCCATGGTCAAGCAGCTCGCCGCGGACATGCTGGAGACCACGTACTCCTATAAGGGAGTTGGACTCGCCGCCCAGCAGGTGGGTATGGCTCTGCAAATGACGGTCATTGACGTACGCGGAGTCACTGACCGGCCATCCTCACTCGAATTGAAAGGGCAGCCGGCGGACTTGGGCGGGTTCATGCCACTGGTGTTGATCAATCCCGAGGTTAAGCCGATCGGCCAGCCGGCGACCGGACCCGAAGGGTGCTTGAGCTTTCCTGAAATCTACGCGGACATCACCCGCCCCGACGTGGTGGACGTGAAAGCGCTAAACCTGGAGGGCAAGACCATCGAGTTCCGCTGCGGCGGCCTGCTCGCCCGCGTTGTCCAGCACGAAGTTGACCACCTCAACGGCATACTGTTCATCGACCGCATGGATAGGAAGACCAAGGAGGAACTCAGGGACGAACTGGACCTCCTCATGGCCGGGACCAAGGCAGGATTGAAGGGGTAGGACCGCGCGGGCGCTCTCGGCATCCAGCCCGAGGAGGGCGAACGTCGTCGCGAGCCAGAGCTTAGCCTTGGACCGCCGGATATCAGGGGTCGCGAGGACGCTCGCCCTCCCGAACGAGTCCTCCGCTACTTCTTGTAGTAGTCCGGGACGGTGATTTTCCCGGCGATGATTTCCGCTTTCAGCTCGTCAGCCCGCAGGCGCACCGACCCAGTCAGTATCTTCGCGTTGTATTGGTCGAAGGAGTAGTCCACACCCTTGTTAGCGAGCCCGAACCATTTGACGCCGCCGGCAAACTTCCCTCCTTTTGCCTCCTCGATCGTTGAATACACCGCCTCATCTACGCGTTTGAGCATGCTCGTCAGGGTTAAGCCCGGCTTGACCCAGTCCTGGTTGGAATCCACGCCGATCACGAACTTCTGCTTGTCCTCCGCGGCGTCGAACACGCCCAGGCCCGAAGCCCCCGCTGCGGAGAAAATTATATCCGCGCCCCTTTCATATTGCGACAAGGCTAATTCCTTGCCCTTAGGCGGGTTGTTCCACGCCTCGCTCGTTACCCCGACATAATTGGCCATCACGGTGATCTGCGGATTGATCTTCTTTGCCCCCGCCTCGAAGCCCATCACAAACCGGCGGATCAGGGGAATATCCATTCCACCCACGAACCCGATCTTGCCTGTTTTGCTCGTCATGGCGGCGATGGCGCCGACGATATAGGCCCCTTCAGGCTCCTGAAACATCAGCGATCGCACATTCGGCGCCTCGACTTGCGCATCCACGATTGCGAATTGCCGCTTGGGAAACTGGGCCGCGACCTTCTGAATCGCCTCCTTTTGGGCAAAACCAATCCCGATAATGAGATCGAAGTCGCGCAGCGCAAACGCACGGAGCATTGGTTCGAACGCATTGTCGTCTGACGCTTCGACGTATTTCAGGAGGATTCCCAGCTTGCTCTTGGCGCGGTTCGCCCCCTCATAGGCCGACGAGTTAAACGACTTGTCGTCCTTGCCGCCCCGGTCCAGGACCAAGCCGACCTTGAATTCCGCAAAGGCCGGCTGCAATGAGATCGCCAGCCCGGCCACAATTAGCAGGACCGCCGACTGGCAACTCCTCAAATGTGGACGGGAGAAACTGTGTAACATGGCCCTCTTAGTAGGCACAAACCCCGGCTGGGTCAATCTTCGCCACTACACTCGCCGCATCGCGATCCCTGCCTTGCTATCCACGGAGCATGACAAAACCGTCACCGAAGCGTCATTGCCCTGTCACGGTGCGCTGCTGCACTATGTGGCGTGGGATCAGGTGGCCCTGCCCACAGGGCGAACCGTTGACGTGGTTGGGCTACGATGGCAGCGCCGGAGAACACTGGTTTGGCGTCGGAGCGGAACCCGAACTGTGCCGTTATTGTTGGGAAGCCGCGCACTGCCCGCGTCAATTTGCGTATCCACCCGCGCAGCACGAGACGTTGCTGGGCCGGTTGCCGCTGGCCAATCGGTTGGTGCAACGAGTGTTGCAGCAAGTGCGACCGTGGATTGAACCAGCACAGTCCTTCGAGAAGAACCAACTGGGCTTGGGCGACGTGTTCTTAAACCAGGGTGGTGCCACACAAAGCCGGATAAATGCCTGGTACAGGCCATCTTCGGGCCGACTTCCAGGTCAATTGCCGATGACTGTTCCACCGAGGTGACGCTTCCGCCGGTCAGTCGACCTCCTCATACCGTAAGCAGTCCACCAGGTGGTCGTTGACCATGCCGACCGCTTGCATGTGGGCGTAACAGATCGTCGGGCCGACGAACTTGAAGCCGCGCGCGAGCAGGTCTTTGCTCATGGCGTCGGATACAGGGGTTCGCGCCGGGATTTGCTTTAGTGTCTTCCAGGCGCTCCGGACAGGGTGTCCGCCCACGAAGCGCCAGCTATAGGTGTCGAAGCTGCCGAATTCCCTCTGGACGGCGAGGAAGGCCTTCGCGTTCTGGATGGCCGCGGCAATCTTCAGCCGGTTGCGCACGATGCCGGCGTCGGCGAGCAGCTTCGTGACCTTTCGGGCATCGTAGCGGGCGACTTTACGGACGTCGAAGTTATCGAACGCACGGCGGTAGTTGTCGCGCTTCTGCAGGATGGTGGACCAGCTTAGCCCGGCCTGGGCGCCCTCAAGGACCAGGAATTCGAAGAGGACGCGGTCATCGTGCTGCGGCACGCCCCATTCTCGGTCGTGGTATTGGATCATCAGGGGTGTGGTTGCCCATGGGCAGCGCCGCGTCGGGGTCGAAGTGTTGGTTGGGCTCATACGGATACGATTCTAGCCTCGCATTTCGGCAGCCGCAACTTGACATGCGCCAACGCGATTTCGGAGTATGGACCCTGATGCAAGCATCGTCGGATACCAGGGGCTCAGCCCAACGCCCGGCTCCCCCTGCCCCGCCACCGGACGCTGCTGCTGAATCCATCACCCTCTATCACTGGCTCGTCGTCTTCTTCGCTTCCTGCGGGTGGCTGTTTGACTGCATGGGGCAGCGGATCTTCGTCCTGTCGCGGGAACCGGCGCTGCGGGAGTTGCTGGGGGCCACGGCTTCGGACGGCGACGTGAAGTATTGGGGCGGCATCGCCACGCTGCTGATGATGGTCGGCTGGGCGACCGGCGGCATTCTGTTCGGCATGATGAGCGACCGCTATGGGCGGGTGAAGGCGATGGTCAGCACGCTGCTCGCCTATACCCTGTTCTCCGGCCTGTCCGGCTTTGCGCGCACGGGAGTGGAGTTCCTGGTGTTCCGATTCCTGTTCGGATTGGGAGTGGGCGGCATGTTCGGCGCGGCGACGACGCTGGTGGCGGAAAGCGTGCCGCGACGTTTTCGCACCACGGCGCTCGGCTCGATGCAGGCGTTGTCGGCTTTCGGCAACATGCTCGCCTCCGGGCTGAGCCTCAAGATCACCCCGGGCGTGGAAGGCTTCTGGGGCCATTACAGCGGCTGGCAGGTGCTGTCCTTCGTGAGCGTGTTTCCCGCGATCCTGGCGGTGCCGATGGTGCTCATCCTGAAGGAGCCCCAGGCGTGGGTAAAGGCCAAGGCGGAGGCCGCCACAGGCGGCCCGGACAAGGCCGTGGGCTCGATTGCGGACCTGTTCCGGCAGCCGCGCTGGCGCCGCAGTACGCTGGTCGGCATCTGCCTGGGCGTCGCCGGCATGGTGGGCTTGTGGGGCATCGCGTTCTTCTCGCCGGAGCTGATCACCACCGCCTTCAAGAACCGGCCATTGCAGGTCGAGGAGCTGCTCAAGCCCGCAGAAGTCTGCGCGGCCCTGAAGGCGCCGGCTAACCCGGCTGTCGCGCGCCTGAAGGCCAAGCTGTCGCCCGGGGTCGTCCAACAAATGGAACAGGCTGGGGCCGGCCAGGAGATTCCGAAGGCCATCGTCCAGGCGATCGTGTCGGACCTCAATCGTCTGATTCAGCAGGACAACCTCTATGACGAAGCAGCGTTTCAGTCGGTGGACCTCAAGAAGCATACCAGGAACCTGCTCCAACTCGTGCAGAAGAATGGCGAGCGGCAGAACATCATTTCGCTCAATCGGCAACTAGTGGAACAGATCTTCCCGGGCGCCATCCGCGAGCTGCAGAAGACCATCGACAGGACCCGCAGCCGGGGAACGCTGTTCCAGGACGTGGGGGCGCTGCTGGGGATGTTCGCGTTCACCTTCGCCGCCGCGTATTTCAACCGGCGCACGGCCTTCCTCGGCGCGTTTGTTCTCTGCCTCTGCTCGGTGTCGTATGTGTTCTATTCCCTGAAGACTGAGGCGGACGCACTCTGGATGCTGCCGCTCATGGGCTTTGCCACGCTCTCCTGTTTTGCGGGCTACTCCATCTACTTCCCGGAAATCTTCCCCACCCGCCTGCGCGGCACCGGCGTCGGCTTCTGCTACAATACCGTCCGCTACCTCGCGGCGCCTTTCCCGTTCCTGCTCGGCTGGCTGAGCACGTTGATGCCATTCCGCACGGTCGGCGTCATCATGTCCTCGATCTACCTTGTCGGCATCCTAGCGCTGATCTGGGCGCCGGAAACCAAGGGACAGCCCCTGCCGGAAGATTGTAAGCGGTTAGGTTGAGACCCCCTGTTCCGGCGTGCGAAGGCTGTTAGGATGGCAGGTTGGCCGAGAGCTGAAGGAATTTCCCGCAGCCTGTTCGAGGGCGGACTGACGGGCCTGCTTCCACTTGAGCGGCGTCAGTTGGTCGACTTCCCGATTGGTGGCGCGCGGCAGTCGTTCCAGCACGTCTTTGAGCCTAAACGCCGCTATTGAGAGGTTCATCCGCTTGGACCCAGGACAGTCTGACCGAACCATTCTCCCGGATCAACGGCGTCTCGACCGCCAGCCGGCGCAAAAAGTGCCGTTGGCTCTCCAACTGCGGCGCAGTTTCCTTGAGCCATTGACAAAGCCTTCGGTAGCAGTCCTTTAGCTCGCGCCACCACTTGGGTGTCACCGCCAGTTTCCACCGCCGCTGGCGGCCACTCCAACTCATCTGCGCGGCCAATACCAGAAATTGCCGCCTTTGAACGCGCCGTCTCCGTGTGCTGCCCCGCCTCCAAGCCCATCAGTCGCACAAACAGCGTCCACAGGTTGTAGGTAAGCGACACCAAGCGTGCCGCTGAAGTCCAAAAGGTCGTGGAAGGGGAAGTAAACTACTTCGAAAACCATCGTGACCATTTACACTACCAAGCGGTGGCCAAGGCTGGCGCACCCATTGGCAGTAGGGCGGTCGAGTCCCTCGGGACTCAACTCCAAGACCAACTCCGAGGTTGTGGTCGGTTCTGGGAGCGACCTGGCATTACCCATCTGCTGCGTTTGATCGTTCTCGTGCGAAATCAATATGACTGCCCTCTATGGAACTGAAAACAACCGCCAACCAGCAGGGGCGCCCCGACACGGCTTAGCCCTCTGTTTTGGCTCGCCATTCTGCGCGCAATCACGGATTATGGTCTACGCGATCATGATGACCGTGGACGATACAAAGCTGTTCTTTCTCCTGTTGGCCTATCTTGCGGCTGCGGTTGCTCTGCTCTTGATCGGCTACCTTGCTTGGGGAGTACTGCGACGTCGTCGCCACAACCATCGGCTTCTCCGGGCTCGGCCTCAGGAGCACCCTGACGCTTGGAGATGGAGCCACCGAAAGCATCGAAGGCCCCACTGACGGCGTTGGTGCGTGAATAATTCGGGCATCTCACGCGATCCGTGGCACGGGCAGATCGGTCATCAACAGCAAACCGGCCGGCGCATTGAGCAAGCGATAGGCGGTGTTGACCAGCGCGGCGACCGTGGCCTGATCCCCAGCGACGCCTCCGTTGATGACTACATCCAGGGGTGGATCGCCTTCAACCTGAACAGCGTCGTGCGGGTTCGGGGCATCGAGATACATCTTCAAATCCAGAGTCAGGCGAACCTTTCCGTTTACGGTGGCCTGGGCGTATTGATGGAGGCCGCAAGTCTGGCCTTTCTTCACCTCCAGAAACTGCGTGCGGATTCTGTGATCGGATACGACGGCGTCGCCGGTTTCGACGATGTTCTTCGCTGTCCAGCCCAGGCAGTGCGCGAGGAGGGCGAGGGATTCCTTCAGCCCGGCGTGGCCGGCTTTGCCTTGCTTGAACCGTCGCCGAAATTCTACGGGCGACAGGCCACTGCCGATCTTCTTCTGCAGGGGGACACGTCGCGTGGAAGCGTTCACTACGCGCTGCACGTGAATGGCGCGAACCTCCCGACTGACGCCGGTGAGGAAGACCGGCAAGAGGTCCATTACAAAGCCGGGATTCACGCCGGCGCCAACAACACGCGCGCCGGCTTTCTTGCAGACACGGTCGAGTTTGGCAGCCAATTCAGGCTCGCAGAGCGCGGGAAAGAGCAATTCCTCGCAAGACGAAACGACGCTAATGCCCCGGCGGGCTATCGGTTCAAGCTGGACGAAGGCGTCTCTGAACTTGGAAACGGAAGTGTGGAAAATGAGCTGCGGGCGGGCATGGGCGAGCAACTCCTCAAGCGACCCCCAGACCAATCGGCCGCGCAGTGCTCTTGCCCTCGTGAGGGCGCCCAGGTCTTTGCCAATCTTCGCCGGGTCGATATCCACGCCGCCGACGATCTCCGCCCATGGCTTCGTGGCCGCGAGTTTCAAGGTCTCCAGTCCGATAGGGCCCAGGCCGAATTGTGCAATTCTAATCTTCGCCCCTGATGAATAATGAACCGGTTGACTTTTGACAATACAAACTGGCGTGTGTTGCGCGCAGATGATTCGCGCGATCCTCATTATACTTCTCACGATTTCAACTGCCGGCGGGGCAAGCACGGAAGCCGCCCACGGAATGGTCGCGTCGGTTCATCCGACAGCAACGGAGGCCGAGCTTCGGGTGCTCAAAGAAGGCGGAAACGCGGTTGATGCGGTGGCGGCGGTGGCTTTGACGCTTGGAGTGGTCGATGGCGACAACTCGGGCATTGGTGAAGGCTGTTTCATTCGTGGCCATTTTACCCAGGCGGTCGAGCAATGGATGAAGAGCAACGGCGGCATCATTCGTGGCGCGAAGTCCGGACGGCAAGGGCTTCGTGGGCGCCGCCGATTCCCGCGCGGGTGGCAACGCGGCCGGGTGGTGATAGAGCGGCTCCGCAGCCTCGAATACCAGGCACGGTGGCTGCGTCCAAGTACCAACGGTATTATGAGCAGGGATTAGGGCTCAGTGCCAGGAGGCGCTATTGAGGGCTTGACGGCCCGGCCTTCCCCGGCGAAATTGACTTGGAACTGAAAGATCATCGTGTTATGAAAACGCGGACTTCTCGAACGTGCCTTTTGGCAAGCCTCGGCATAGCTTCCCTTGTGGCCCTTAGCGCCACGGCACAAACTCCGGCGCCAGCCACGACTCCAACCTCAACCACGGCTCCGGCGGATGCTGCACCGGCTAAACTGCCTTATGGCGTTGAGGACGTCCTCAAGCTCAGTCGCGCGCAAGTCAGCGAAGACGTTACCCTGAGCTTCATTCGGAACTCGGGCACGATCTACAATCTCGCCCCAAAGGACATCGTTTATTTGAAGAACGAGGGTGTTTCTGACCATGTGATCAATGCCATGTTGGACCAGGGCAAAAGTGTGCCGACGATAATGGGCGCTCAAGCCGCACCTGCGACTGCGCCGGCGGCGGCGCAAGCACTTGTGTATCCGGACGCCAATGCCGCTACGGCCGCTCAGGCATCGCCACAATACGCCCCGACTTATGCTCAACCGGCGCCGGTTTACGTTCAACCTGAGCCCACCTACGCTCCGGCTTCCAGCGTCTATGTGATGCCCTATTCCTCCCCGGGCTATGGCTATTCGAGCTACTACCCCTACTACGGGGGTTATTACCCTTATTACGGCCCATCGGTCGTGTTCGGGTTCGGGTTTCGCGGCGGTGGGTATTACGGCGGGCATCGCGGCGGGTATTACGGGGGCGGGCATTCAGGCTATGGTGGGCACCGCTGATTGCGCCCTGCTCTCTCGTCGAAGTCCCGACCTCGGAGCTTCCAGCGAGGCTTGAGCTTCGTTCCCACCAGCCAGCCCTGACCACGGCAGCGGAAGCGCCGGGCTTTGGAGGTTTCCTTCTCGCCGTCAGGTGCGGTTTGCCCGCGATGGGCAAGTCAAAATAGGGGCAGCAATCGCCAATTCGTGGGTTGCTGCGGAGGACTTTTGCCTTGAGATTTTGACCCTGACAGCTTCGGGCGCATGGCGGGAAATCCGTTTGCCTGCTGTGGGTCAAATATAATCTGGCGCACAACCCGGCTGTGAATACACTATGGAAAATCTGATCGCTACGATGGACACGAAACGAGATCGAAAAGCCTGGATTAGAGGCGGGACAGCACGGTGCGAGCCGCTCCCCAAACAGCACGATGTCCCGCGCCGGCTCGTCTTGCTGGGCGCGCCCGGCGTCGGCAAAGGCACCCAAGCGGAACTGCTGTGCGCAAACCTCGGCGCCTGCCACCTTTCCACGGGGGACATCTTCCGGGCGGCCAAGGCACTGGATGCCTGTGAACGCACGCCGGCGTTGACGGCGGCGCTGGATTACATGCGCCGCGGCGACCTGGTGCCGGATGAGACGGTCCTGGCACTGGTGGCCGAGCGGATGGGCTGCCTGCGCTGTGAAGGCGGCTTTCTCCTCGACGGCTTCCCGCGCACAGTCGCCCAGGCCGAGGCGCTGGAGAAACTGTTAGCTGGAGAGAAGTTGAAGCTCGACGCGGTGCTCAGCTACGATTTGCCTCTGGAGCAAGTTGTGTCGCGTTTGAGCGGGCGACGAACGTGCCCGAATTGCAAGGCGGTGTTCCACATCGAAGCCCGGCCACCCAAGGTCGCGGGAGTTTGCGATCATTGCGGCGGCAAGCTGTATCAACGCGAAGACGACCGTCCGGAATCAATCCGCGTGCGCATGGAAGCCTATGAACGGAGCACCGCGCCACTGGCTGATTTCTATCGGCGGCGGAAGCTGCTGCTGTCGATCCCGGCGCAAGGCTCGCCGGAAGACATCTTCAAACGCTCCCTGGACGCGCTCAAGGCCGCGAGGTGACTTAGTAGTTAATGCGACGCTTGCTCGTAATGACCGTGATCGGCCAGGACCGGCCTGGCCTCGTGGAAACGGTTGCCGCCCTGGTGGCAGAGCATGGGGGCAATTGGCTGGAGAGCCGCATGTCGCGTTTAGGCGGCCAGTTTGCGGGGATTCTGCGCGTCGAGGTTCCCAGTGATAACGACCCGCCGCTGATTGCGGCATTGAAGAAGCTGGAATCGCGGGGTCTGACCGTGGTGGTGCATCTGGATCAGAGCAAGCCGCTCCCGGCGCCCCCCCGGCAGAGCGTGTTGGACATAGTCGGGCAGGACCGGCCTGGCATAGTGCGCGAGATTTCCCATGCGCTGGCGAGCTTCGGGGTGAACGTCGAGGATCTCGAAACCGAGTGCGCGAGCGCCGCCATGTCGGGCGAGACCCTTTTCAAGGCGCATGCCCGACTGAGCATTCCTGAGTCATGCAACACGGCCCAAATCCGGCAGCAGCTTGAGAGAATTGCGGCGGACCTGATCGTGGAAATCTCACTGGCCGAGCTGCCCGAGCCGCAGCGGAGCTGAGAGACGGAGAACCGGCCAGGGAGAGCACACCCCGGGATTCTAGCAGCCTGTCGGACTTAGGAATCACGGTTGTTTCAAGTAGATTGAACAAGCGCGCAGCGGGTGCGTCTGAGACACATGGCGACCCGCTTCGTTTCAATTGACCGCGACACCCCGCTGCTCCTGCCGCCCAATCTGCGCGACTGGGTGCCCGCCGATCATCTGATGCACTTCATCCTCGATGCCGTAGAAGCTCTGGATCTGCGTCAGGTTAAGGTCAACACCCGCGGCACCGGCAGCGAACAATATCCTCCACCCATGCTGCTGGGCCTGCTCATTTACAGCTATGCCACGGGCACCTTCGGCAGCCGCCGCATTGAGCAGAGCACTTACGACAGCGTCCCGGTGCGCCTGCTCACCGCCGACACCCATCCCGACCACGACACCCTTTGCACCTTCCGCCGCGAGAATCAACCGCTACTCACCGAGAGCTTTGTCAAAGTCTTGCAACTGGCCCAGCAACTCAAAGTGCTCAAGTTCGGCCAACTCACTGTGGCTGCCGATGGCACGAAAGTTCTGGCCAACGCCAGCAAGCACAGCGCCGTGAGCTACGAACGCGCCGGGGAAGTGATCGCGCAACTCGAATTGGAAGTGCAGCAACTTCTGGCCAAGGCCGAGCAGGCCGACGCCACCCCGCTGCAAGACGGATTGACGATCCCCGAGGAAATCAGACGTCGGCAGGAGCGCAAGGCCGCGCTGGCACAGGCTCGCGCCGAGATCGAGGCCCGCGCCCATGCCCGTTACACCGCTCAACTGGCCGAACACGAACAGAAACTGGCCGAGCGTGCCGCCAAAAAGGAACGCGGCGAAAAGGTGGGCGGCCAACCTCCCCAGCCCCCCACGGCCACGCCCCAACCCGGCGACCAATACAACTACACCGATCCCGAGAGCCGGATCATGAAAGCGGGCAATGGCAACCACTTCGAGCAGAGCTACAACGCGCAGGCCGCTGTGGACGTCGAGAGTCGGCTGATCGTGGGTGAGCGTGTCAGCCAGGCCCCCAACGACAAACAAGAACTGGTGCCGACGCGGGCAGCAATCCCGGTGAGCGCGGGGCCAGTAGCGGCGGCGCTAGTGGACAGCGGCTTCTTCAGCGCGGCGGCGGTGGAACAGGTCGAAGGCCCCGCCAGTGCCGCCCCGACGGGCACACTGGTTTATGCGGCGGTGGAAAAGACCGGGCACCATCGGAGGGTGGCCGATTTGGAAGTCAAACCCGACCCAGTGCCTCCGGCGGCAGACGCCAGCATCCAGGAGGTGATGCGCTACCGGTTGAAAACGCCAGCCGGCAAGGCGCTCTACAAACTGCGGCAACAAACGGTCGAACCGGTCTTCGGCATCATCAAATCAGTGCTCGGTTTTCGGCAGTTCCGATTGCGGGGGCGGGCCAAGGTGTCCTTGGAGTGGACGCTGGTTTGCCTGGCCTACAACCTGAAACGACTACATCGGCTGAGCGCGGGGCTGAAACTGGCGGAAATGAACTGAAAAGGCGGGGGCGGAGCAGGAAAGAAGGACCTCTCCTTGCGGGAACACTGGTTGAGCGCCTGAGAACCGCCAACTTGATCCCGTCACCGGTGGGCCAGAACACATTCTCCCAGCCGCCCAGACGGCTACCCTCACCACCTTACCTTGTGTCTTGAGCTAAGTCCGACAGGCTGCTAGCGGGCTATGTGCCCTTGGCCTGCGCGAACAATGTAGTGGGACGGGCGGCTTGTCTCACAAGTGGGCTCTTCGGTCTCCGGCATTTCACCGCGGGCGAGACGCCCGATGGGGCAGGCGAGACGCCCGCGCCACTACCGGGAGGGCTGGATCCATTTGGAGTACGCGCGGGGGCCGAAATACTCGTAGCCTTTGCCCTCGTTGGGCGTTCCCGAGACCATGCTGCGTATGAACCCGTTCCGTTCGACTTGGGCGGTGTGAAATATACTCTTGTCAGGGTTCTCTTTCAGGATGAACTGGACGCGGCCATCGAGGGCAGAGAAACTCTGGAACTCGGCGTTGGTCCGTGTGCTGAAGCTAAAGTCCTCCGCCAAATCATGCTGCATCGCATGGCTCTTGCCCCAAGTACCGCCGGCGGCGCTGATGAAGGACTTGCCGTTGAGCAACGCGACCGCGTCGTTGTAGGCGAGCACGCAGAGGCTGTGATGGTCTGATGCCGCCAGCCACTTCACGAGCTTGTCCTTGTGGCCCAGCGCACGGTCATAGGCGTAGTTGCTGTCGAGAAACGCGATGCGGACCACGTCATCAGGTATTTGGTCCACGGCATTTAAGCACCCAAAAATGAGGCTGCCGCCGCCGCTGTGGCCGCTGAGCACGGTTTCCACTTCGCGCAGAGGGAAGACCAAGGTCCGACGCTTCGGCGGCCGCGGACTGCCGGACGACATCTGTCCCCTCATCTTCACGCTGATGAGGATCAAGGAAGGACTCAGGGGTCCTTCCGCGGGAACAGTGGGGCCGGTGTGCCGATGACATGGCCAGCCGCCAGTCCGCCCCAACGCGCCGCGGAGAACTTGTCGGGAGCGCCGGGCAGGCCAAGCTGCGCATTGATCCTGGCGGCAGTTCCGGGCAGGAACGGCCACAGCAGCACCGCGAGTATCCGACACACTTCCGCGAGGTTATAAAGCACTTCATCCAGGCGCTCGGCTTTGGCCGGGTCTTTGGCCAGCTTGAACGGCGCGGTGTGGTCCACGTACTGATTGGCTCTCGTCACGAGCGACCAGACTGACTGGAGCGCTCCCTGCAGTTGGTTCTGGTCGAGCAAAGCGAGGGTTTCGGCAACCACCTTCTCGGCTTCAGGCGCGAGCTCGTTCGAAGCCTTGGGCACCACGCCATTCCGGTAGCGCTTGAGCATCGAGAGGGAGCGGTTTACCAGGTTGCCCAGGCCGTTGGCCAATTCCGCCGAATAGCGTGCCTTAAAGCCGGCTTCAGTCCAGTTTCCATCCGGGCCAATATCCAACTCGCGGAGCACATAGAAGCGGAACGCATCGACACCCCATTCGTTGATGACCGCGACCGGGTCAACGGCGTTGCCGGTGCTCTTGCTCATCCGCTGGCCATCCTTCTGCCACCAGCCATGGACCAAAACCTGTTTGGGCAGCGGCGCCCCCATCGCTTTCAGCATGATGGGCCAATAAACGGAGTGAAACTTTACAATGTCCTTGCCAACGACGTGGATGTCGGCAGGCCACAATGAAAGTTGGGGGTTGAGGGTTGAGGGTTGAGGGCGGAGGGAATCGGGGACTCCCGGATCGCCTTGAGCTGCGGGGATGGTGATGTAGTTGGACAGGGCGTCGAACCAGACGTAGGTGACGAAGTCGGGATCGAACGGCAGCGGAATGCCCCAGTTCAAGCGCGAAGCGGGCCGGCTGATGCACAAGTCCTCCAGCACATTGTTCTTGAGGAACCCAAGCACCTCGTTGCGGCGGGCGGAGGGAGCCACAAAGGAAGGATTTTGCTCAATGTAATCAATCAACCATTGCTGGTGGTCTTTGAGCCGGAAGTAATAGTTCTCCTCGTCCAGTTCAACGACCTCCCCATAAGCCGGGTCGAATGTGCCGTCCGGGCGGCGATCTTTCTGGGTCAGGAAGGTCTCCTCGCGCGTTGAATAAAAGCCGCGATAGACTTCCTTGTAAAAGTGCCCTTCGGCATGCAGTTTGGCGAGTATCGCCTGCACCACTTCCTTATGCCGCGGTTCGGTGGTGCGGACGAAATCGTCGTTGGTCAACTCCAGTTTGGCGGCAAACGCCTTCCAGATGGCCGCCAGATCATCGCAATACGCCTGCGGGCTCTTCCCTTCGGCCACCGCCGCTTGCTGGACTTTCTGGCCATGTTCGTCCAGGCCGGTCAGGAAGAACGTCTCCTGGCCCAGGCTGCGATGCGCCCGTGCAATCACATCAGCAATAACCTTCTCGTAGGCGTGGCCGAGGTGCGGCTGCCCGTTGACGTAGTCAATGGCGGTCGTGATGTAAAAGCGTTTGCTCATGTGCCTCTACTTTGACGGACAGAAGCGCCCTTGGCAACTGCTTCAGTTCGAACACGAAGTCCTCACCCCGGACAAGATAGCCATTTTCCATCCGTCGAAGGCAGGGCAAGCTTCCGTTGTGACCCGCGGCTGGAGGCTGGAGGCACCTGCGGGAGTCTCCAATGACTCCCTGACGCTGAGCTCGCCGCAACCTGGCACGATGGCGCGAGCCCCACCGGAGCCTCACCGTAGTACCTCCGTTCGACTATCGGAGGTACTACGGTGAGACTCCAGTGGGGCTCTGGAGGTATGAGCGGGCGGGGGAGGGAATGGTTCTACTCTTTCGCGTGTCAATGGGGCGACGTTTGACATGACCAAGCAACACCGCCGTGAGCACGAGCGCTCTCCTGATCGGCGTGCTAGTACAAAAAGGCGGCGCGGACCCCCATCCGCGCCGCCGTCTTACTAACTAACTAACCCCCGAGCGTCCTCTGCTACACGTCGTAGTAGAGGAAAAACTCATACGGATGCGGTCGCAGGCGCAAGGCATCGTGCTCCTTGCGCTTGGTCGCTACCCACATGTCCAGGAAGTCCAGTGTGAACACGTCGCCCTTGAGCAAGAACTCGTGGTCCTTCTCCAGGCAATCCAGGGCCTCACCCAGACTCCCCGCCACGTTCGGAACCTTCTTCAGCTCCTCTGGCGGCAATTCATAGATGTTCTTGTCCAGCGGCTCGCCCGGATCGATCTTGTTCAGTATCCCATCCAACCCCGCCAGCAGCAATGCCGCGAACGCCAGATACGGATTGGCCGCCGGGTCCGGCGGACGATACTCCAGCCGTTTGGCCTTGGGGTTCTCGCTGTAGGTCGGGATGCGGATGGCTGCCGAACGATTGCGCGAGCTGTACGCCAGATTCACCGGCGCTTCGTAGCCCGGCACGAGCCGCTTGTAGCTGTTGGTCGTCGGGTTGCAGATGGCGCACAATGCGCGCGCGTGCTTCAAGAGGCCGCCTGCATAATAGAGGGCCATCTTTGACAAGCCCGCATATTCGTTGCCGGCGAACAATGGCTTGCCCTTCTTCCAGAGCGACTGGTGCGTGTGCATCCCGCTGCCGTTATCCCCAAACAGCGGCTTGGGCATGAAACATGCCGTCTTGCCGTGCTTCCGCGCCACGTTCTTGACCACATACTTGAACACCATCATGGCATCAGCCGCCCTGACGAGCGTATCAAACCGGTAGTCAATCTCCGCCTGCCCAGCCGTGGCCACTTCATGGTGCTGCCGCTCGATGTTCATGCCCACCTCCTCCATTACCAGGCACATCTCGGTTCGGATGTCCTGTTGGGCGTCGGCGGGTGGCACCGGGAAATACCCTTCCTTGTGCCGAATCTTGTACCCGGTGTTGGGCATCTCGTCTTTGCCCGAGTTCCAGATCGCTTCCTCCGAATCAACGCTGTAGAAGGTCCCGTTGCTCTTGCTGTCGAACTGCACGTTGTCGAAGATAAAGAACTCAGCTTCGGGCCCCATGAAGGCCGAGTCGGCTACGCCGGTGCTGATGAGGTATTTCTCCGCCCGCTGGGCCATGCCCCGCGGGTCGCGCGTATAGGATTCCTTGGTTCCCGTCTCAGCAATGGTGCAGGTCAGGCTCAGGGTCGGCACGGCGCAGAACGGGTCAATAAACGCAGTCGCCGGGTCCGGCATTGCCAGCATGTCCGAGGCCTCGATGCTCTTCCAGCCGCGGATACTGGAGCCGTCGAAACCCAGGCCCTCAGTGAAGACTTCCTCAGTCAATTCCCGGATGGGACAACTGAAGTGCTGCCAGGTGCCAAAGGTATCGACAAACTTGATGTCCATCATTTTGGCCCCGCTCTTCTTTGCTAACTCAATTACGCTCTTGGGTGTGCTCATGTCTTGATATGTTTGGTTTTAGTTCTATTTGCAATCCAAGCCCCACACCGGTCATCGCCCCCTGCGGTGAGCCGGCATGGCGCCTGCGAAATTATAATTGCCCGGCGGCGTGGTAGCCTTCCTCGCCATGCTCGGACAGATCCAGACCCGAGACCTCAATTTCCGGCGCGACCCTCAATCCGAGGATAGCCTTAACAAGGTAGGCAATAATGGTTGTCCCCACGATAGCCAAGCACAAAGTAACGCCGATGGCTTTGAGTTGTTCGACCCAAAGGCCGCCTTCCGCGACCAGTTTGGCCAGGCCGTTCTGCGTGGCAGCATTAGCGGCGTCCAGTTTATTGCCGACATCCGCCAGGTTGTTGACGAGGTTGGGGTTGGCCTTGCCGCTGGCGAGCACTCCGGTGAGAAGCGCCCCCAGGGTGCCCCCCACAGCATGCACGCCGAAGGTGTCGAGCGCGTCGTCGTAGCCGGCGGCCGATTTCAGCTTCCAGCAAGCCAAGTACGGAATCAGGCCCGCCGCCAGGCCAATGATAACCGCCCCGGTGGTTGTCACAAAGCCGCACGCCGGGGTAATAACGACGAGGCCCGCCACCGCGCCCGAGCAAAAGCCGAGGATACTGGGTTTGCCGCGGAAGACATACTCCGCCATAGCCCAGGTAAAAGAGGCCACGGCGGTTGCGAGGGTAGTAGTGGTGAAAGCGTTAGCCGCGATGCCGTCGGCGCCGACGGCGCTGCCCGCGTTAAACCCGTACCAGCCGACCCAGAGCATGCCAGTGCCGACCATGCAGAGGACCATGCTGTGCGGCGGCATCGGCTCCCGGCCGAACCCGAGCCGTTTGCCCAAGATGAGGCAGAGGATAAGCGCAGACCAACCAGATGACATATGCACAACCGTGCCGCCGGCGAAGTCAATAGCCCGGATTTTTGCCGCCGGATTCCACACGCCGTTCATCATGCCGTCCACGCCCCAGACCATGTGGGCCAGCGGGAAATAGACGATGAACATCCAGAGGGTCACGAACAGCAGGACGGCGGAGAACCGCATGCGCTCAGCAATGGCGCCAATAATCAACGCGGGCGTGATGATCGCAAACATGAGCTGATACATCGAATAGACGTTATGCGACACCCAAGCCCCATAGTCTGGGTTGGGAGTTGAATCCACGCCGGTCAGGAACTTCCAGTCGAGGCTCCCGAGGACGCCTTTGATGAAGCCGTCCTTAGAGAAGGCCAGACTGTAGCCGCACAGCCACCAAAGGATGGTCACCAAGCCCGCGATGCCCAGGCATTGGGCCAGCACGGACAAGACGTTCTTGCGCCGCACCAAGCCTCCGTAAAACAGTGCCAGGCCGGGCAGGGTCATAAACAGCACCAGCGCCGCGCAGACCATTTGGAATCCATTGTGGCCGGGGCCGGGGCCGGCGATCTTGGTCCCCAGGTTGGTGTTGGCCGCGTTGCCACGCGCGCCGTTGCTCATATAGGCCTCAAGGTCCGCGAGCCGTTCCTCGACATTCGGCGCTTTGAGCTGCGGTGTTGCCGCCGCCGGGGCATCGGCACACGACGCCGTCAGCGGGAGCACCACCAGCACCGACAACAAGCTGAGGAATATGATTAGGTTTTTCATTTTAGTGGAAGCTTTAGGATTCAGTGCACTCCACTTCAAACGGCACCCTCTCCTTTCTCTTCAGTGCGGATGCGAACGGCTTCCTCGATGTTGGAGACGAAGACCTTGCCATCGCCGATCTTGCCGGTCTTGGCGGATTTGACAATCGCTATCACGGCGGCGTCAAGGCGCTCGTCGCTGATAACGACCTCGATCTTAATCTTGGGCAGGAAGTCAACCGTGTATTCGCTGCCGCGATAAATCTCCGTGTGTCCCTTCTGCCGGCCGAAGCCTTTGACTTCGCTGACCGTCATACCCTCGATCCCCACCTCCCCCAAGGCGTCTTTGACTTCTTCCAACTTAAAAGGCTTGATTATGGCTTCGATTTTTTTCATAGCGGCATAGGGAACCTTGCAGGCAACAGAGCGCTGGCCAAGCCAGCCGGACGCAGCAAAACAGCCGCGCACCTTCGGCCCTCAACACAACATTTCACACTGGTATTCTCAACCGCTGACTTGCTAAGCAACGCGCATGCCAGCCTGTTTCGGCCTCGCACAGACGCACGAGAAGGCTTGATTCTATTGGGAATTCGGTGAGGGGATTAATTATCGTGGCGGAAAAAGCTGTAGCGAATTGCGCAGCAAGGCGAATCTTAGCCAACCGCAATGTGGCCATTGACATCGGCAGCCGTTCCGCTAACGTTGCGCGCTCTGAGTAATTGATTGGACCTTGATTTATGCCGAATACGAAGTCAGCCGAACGCCGCATGCGCAATAGCGCGCGCAAGAACCTGCGCAATCGCAGCGCCAAGTCTCGTCTCCACACGATCGAGAATAGCTACCTCGAACTCCTCGCCGCTGGCAAGAAAGATGACGCCGCCAAGAAGCTGAGTGAGCTCAGTTCCGCCTTCGACAAGGCCGCCAAGCAGGGCATCGTGCATTGCGCCACCGCTGACCGCAAGAAATCCCGCCTGGCCCTGCGTTTGGCCAAGGCGAAGTAAGCGGGCTCCGACGAACTAGGCCGGTTTGGAAACCGGCGCTCCGGCCCGTTCAACGGGCGGGAACAACTTGCACCCCAGGAGCCCCATCCGGGCCAGACGAAAGCGCAACGCCGTTGCGAGGCAACCCAAGCCATACCGGATGCTGCGCCGCAGGTTGATCGAAGACGCCTCCGGGAAATACTTGGTAGGGCAGCTTACCTCGGCGATGGTGAAACCTTGCCAGAGAACTTGCGCCAGCATCTGGTTGTCGAACACGAAATCATCCGAGTTGCCGGCCAGGTTGAGCTGCTGCAGGATTTCCCGCGAGAACGCTCGGTAGCCGGTGTGGTACTCAGACAACTTGGCGCCCAGTAGAATATTCTCCGCCAGCGTCAGACAGCGATTCGACACATATCTCCACAATGGCATCCCACCACGCAGAGCGTATCCGCCCAGAATCCGGCTTCCCAGCACACAGGGATGCAATCCGTTGCCGATGATTGAGACCATCGCCGGAATCAGCTTCGGGGTGTACTGGTAGTCGGGATGGATCATGATGACAATGTCCGCTCCAGCTTCCAAAGCCAGCCGGTAACAGGTCTTCTGATTTCCCCCGTAGCCTTTGTTCATCGGGTGGACGTGGACTTGCACCCCTTCCAGGCTCCGGGCGACTGACACCGTTTCATCCCGGCTGCCATCGTCCACGAGGATGATGCTGTCCACCACCTGCTGCTCATGCACTTCGGCATGGGTTTGGCGAAGCGTCCGGGCCGCGTTATAGGCCGGCATCACCACCACCACTTTCTTGTCCCGATACATAGATCTGTGCGAGGGACAATGCCTGACCCGGCGTGTTTGAGAAGCTTAAAAGCCGCCCCCATGAAACCGTCTTGCCGGCAGCCCCCTCCGTCCCTCTCTGTTCCCATCTGCACTTCGAGATCCTGGCAGTCGGCGGACGATTGATGGTCACGGCGGGGCCTGCTCGACTTCGGCATGAAGTGCCGACGGAGGTGGATGAGGGAGTTGCATTCTTCAAAACCTCAGCCGCCCGGTCTCACGGCGACCCGTCAGGACGGCAGCGTAGCGCAGAGCTGAGATTCTGCTCTCTCCACCGGCGCTCTATCGCCACACAAATTCCGCGGCCACTTCCCGCTGAAACCGTTGATTATCTTCCATGATGCGGTGCGCCATCGTGCCGGCGATCCCGAAGAGCATCGGCGCTGCCGCCGCCGGATTCTGCCCGATCAGCGTGCGGAAAGCCTCGGCGCCGAAACGCAGCAGCCGCGTATCGCCCTCGGCCACCACATCCGCCGACCTCGGGCTCTGGGTGAACATGGCCATGTCGCCAAAGAATTCGCCGGCCGAAACAAGGGCCAGGGTTTTCTCTTCCCCGCCCACGAAAATGCGGGCCCGCACCGAGCCGGCCAGGACGGAAAACAGCGCATCACCGGGATCGCCGCGTTTGATGACAGTCTCGCCCGCCTGCGCATTCACCAGTTCGCTCAGACGAATCAGTTGCGCCAGTTCGTGATTGGACAGGCTAGAGAGAATGGCAAACTGCCGAAGTTCCTCGGGCTGGATGGCGCCCTCCTCGGCGGGCTGCCGCTGGAGAAATAGGGTGGTTTCACCGGGTGGAAAATTGTTGCGCAGCGGTTCGATCTTGTTGGCCGGGCGCCAGTCCTGCGTTCCTTCCAGAAAGACCCAAGTGTCCCGCGTCACCCTGCCATCCTCGGCCCATTGCATCAGGACGGGCCAGGCCACCGGCCCATAGACCTGGTTGTCGCAAGCCCATACCCGGTAAGTTTCCTCCGCGTAATTCCTGTTGGCATCCATCGCGTTGACTCCCTGACTGCTCCCGCTGAATTCACTGAATCGGTCTAGCTTCGACATAATCGGTCCTTTCTTCTCCACGCGTTGACGTAAACCCGCCGGCAGGAAAACAGCTCCCAACCGGCAGCCCACAGACGTTATGACTAATGTGCAATATTATGCCAAGTTTAAGCCGCTTCGGACCAAAAAGCCAATGCGAATTACTACTGATGGGTAATGGCAATTGACCTAACTCTCCGGTGTTCCCTCCCCAAATCATTCGTCGCCCCCAGCCAAAGCCACCCCAAAGCCACATCAATGCGACATCAGAGCCACCCCAAAGCCTGTTGATAGCCAACTGATAGGCACCCCAAAGCCACCCCAAAGCCACTCTAATGCGACACCAATGCGACACCAAAGCCAGACCAAAGCCACCCCGAGGGGAAGGCAGAATGCAGAATGCAGAATGGAGAAAGGCGGGGCAAGGCCGCCTAAAGCCAGGTACATGGGAGGTACAAGCCAGGTACAAGCCATGTGATTGGGAGGTGCAAGCCAGGTTCATGCGAGGTACATGCTAGGTACATGC